>Ga0209475_10001069_pt1 | contig 38525 bp, 42 predicted proteins | sample tdDd471_FD_187128 | JGI IMG/M metagenome (GOLD analysis project Ga0209475, IMG submission 187128) | Marine sediment microbial communities from the Atlantic coast under amendment with organic carbon and nitrate - tdDd47.1 (SPAdes)... | ecosystem: Environmental > Aquatic > Marine > Coastal >... | reverse complement strand
TGGAAACTCTGCCTCCCATGGCGGCGGCCTCTTCCCCTCCCCTTCTAGGGGAGGCCGGGTGGGGTACCCCCTCCAACTCCCCCTAAAAGGGGGAGGGGAAACTCTACGGCCCGGTGCCTTTGGCCCAGTCGAAGTAGAGGTCGTAGGCCCGTTTGAACAGCGGCCCCGGCGCTAATTCCTTGTCTTCGATTTTGGTGCAGGGCTGGACCTTGGCGTAGTTGGCCGTCGAGAAGATTTCGTCGGCGTCCAACAATTCGTCGAAATCGATGGAGCGCTCGACCACCTCGACCCCGTCGCCGCGCAGCAGCTTGATGACCCGCTGACGGGTAATGCCGTTCAAGAAGGTGCCGTTGATCGCCGGGGTGTGGACCACGCCGTCCTTGACCATGAACAGGTTGGTATGGGCGAACTCGGCGATATTGCCCACCGGGTCCATGACCACGGCGGTATCGAAGCCCCGCTCCCCCGCCTCGCGGCCGATGCGCGCCACGTTGGGATACAAACACGAAGCCTTGGCCTCGGTCGGCGCCATGTCGCGGGCCGGGCGGCGGTAGCTCGATTTGCAAGCCGAAAAGCCCACCGGCTCGGGCACCGGGGTTTCGTAGACGCTCAGCACGAACCGGGTGCTTTCCGGCTCGGGCATGACGAAGCCCTCTTCGGCGTAGAACATCGGACAGATATAGAGATGTGTGCCCGGCGGAAACCGGCGGATGCCTTCCCAGGCCAGTTCCTCGATTTCGCCTGCGGTGATCGGCACATCCATGCCCAGCAGCCGGGCCGAATTGACGGCCCGCGCGCAATGGCGGTCGAGATCGGGGGCGTAACCGTTGAACGCCCGCGCCCCGTCGAACACCACCGAGGCCAGCCACATGGCGTGGTGGCGCGGCCCGACAATCATCGGGTTGCCGTCGTGCCAGGTGCCGTTGATATAGGTGATCGTCTTACCCGTCGGAATTTTTCCCATGGGCATGTCTCCCTGTTCGCACTGCGCTTTTCCTGCGCTTGGAAAAAAAGGATAGCCGGAAGTGGGAGATGTGGGAAGAGACTTACTGGCTGGCCCAGACTATCACTTGAAGGGATTCACAATCGTTTTTAAATAAGCTAGGATGACAAGCGATTACGTGAAATGCATCAATTGAATGATGCGAGGAGGACTACCGTCGTGATCAATAAGAAAGTTGAACAGGCAATCAAATCTGTTCTTGAAGAACGTTTTGATGACGTCACCATTGAATCCATCAAGGTTGAACCTGATGTGGACGATGATGGTGATGCAATTTTGCGTGTTCAGGTTATTTTTGATGGGACAAAAAAAGCGCTTGATGCCCGCAAAGCCTCTGGCCTTCTCCGCTATATGCGGCCTGAAATTGAAAAATTTGGTGAAAATGCCTTCCCCATAATTTCCTTTATATCTAAATCCGATTTCAGGAAAAAGAACCCTGCAGCCGCATGATCTGATCAAAACAGCAGAACATCTGACACACGCGAGAAACGGCAGACCAACGCAAGCCAATCTCAGGCGAGCAGTCAGCAGCGCTTATTACGCTTTGTTCCATTGCCTTGCACGGTCTTGCGCCGACATGTTCGTTGGCGGAGCAAACGCTGACCGCAGCAAACCAGCTTGGAAGCAAGTCTATAGGGCCCTCGAACATGGAACGGCCAAAGACAGGTGCAGAGACCGGACAATCATCTCTCGGTTTCCTGCAGATATTGAAGACTTTGCAAATACGTTTGTAGCGATGCAAACAAAGCGTCACGAAGCAGACTACGACCCGCATCAAACGTATTACAAATCCGAAGTCGTGCAGGATATAGCCGACTCAAAAGACGTTATAGATCGGTTTACAAAGGTTGCAGCAAAGGACCGCCGAGCTTTTGCTGCTTTTATCTTGCTGAAGAAACGACTGTAAGCCGTATCACTTGATCAGCCCCTGCCCCCAAACTTCCTACTGGCTGGCCCAGACGATGCGGGCGATCCACTCGACTTTGTCCATGTCGAGGGAGCGTTCCGGGTGGGCCGGGTTGATCGATTCCAGCTCGACGGTGCGCGCGGTCTTGCGCTTCAGCACCTTGGCCATGATCTCGCCGTCCTTGGTCTTGACCACCACCCGGTCGCCGCGCCGAACGCTGGCGTCGGGCGAGACGACGATGGCGTCGCCGTCCCGGTAGGCCGGTTCCATGCTGTCGCCGCTGACTTCCAGGGCGTAGGCGTGGGGATCGCCGACGTCGGGGAAGGGAATTTCCTCCCAACCGGCCCCGGCGGGGAAGCCGCCGTCGTCGAAAAACCCGTTGGCCCCGGCCTGGGCGAAACCGATCACAGGTATATTGCGGTAGACTCCGTTGCCGCCCGGCGCGTTGCTGATGTAGGCGACGAACTCGCCGAGGCTGGTGCCGGTGGCCTCGAGGATTTTCGAAACGCTCTCGGTACTCGGCCAGCGCAACTTACCCTCGCGGGTCGTCCGCTTGCTTTTGTTAAACGTGGTCGGGTCGAGACCGGCGCGGCGCGCCAGACCGGACGGCGAAAAGCCTTTCTCGCGGGCCAGGGTGTCGATTGCGTGCCAGATGTCGGAGTGTTTCAGCATGGGAACATTGTCTTATAGGTTCCTTCTCATTGCACTAGGAATAAAAGCCTTGACGACCGGTTTCCGTCTCTGCTATTCGTTTGTTTAAAATGTTCATGTTTTGTTCTTAAGGAGACGCCCTATGGCCCGCGCCCCAATGACCGCCCCCACCTTCGCCTCCGAGCCCCCGGCCACCCCGTTCGCCAAGACCGAAGACGTTTGGTTCTGGTACGTCCGCTGTCAGATCGCCCGCGACGCCGGAGCCCGGTTCGTCGCCGGATTGAGCGAGACGCCGCGCCCGTGCGAACCGGACGATATCTACCGGACCGTGCGCCGTCTGTGGTTGGCCGGGGCCTTGAACCGCCGCCACGTCCGGACCCTGTTCGATTACGGCTTCCGCGAAACCCCTCCCGACCCCCGCTGCCGCGAAGAAGCTAAGGCCCGGCGCAGTTGGGAAGAGGCCCTGGACCGGCTGGCTACGCCGCTGAAGGAAAAAGGCATTCTCGACGAGGCGACCGGTCAATGAACCGGAGCGCTCTGCCGCCGCCGGACCCGGCCAACGCCGCCCTCCCGGCCCTGGCGGTGTTTAGCGGCGAGACGGAATTTTGGTGGCTCAAGGGTCTCAAGCCGGGGTTCCGCCATTGCTTTTTGGTATTGGAGATCGACGGCGTTTGGGTGGTCTTCGATCCGCTGTCGCACCAGACCCGCCTCGGGCTGTTTCCGGCGGGCGACGCCGCCACCCTCGCCGCCGGATACGAGGCCAGCGGCTGCACGGCGGTGCGTTGTCTGGCCCGCCCCGCGCCGCCGAAGCGCGCCCCGCTGCTGCCCCATACCTGCGTCGAGGCGGTCAAACGGGTGCTCGGCCTGCACGCCCGGGGCGTTCTGACCCCCTGGCAACTCTACAAAAAGCTCAAGCAGGATTTCTTTCCTTAAAATTATCCCCAGGACCGGCGGCGCGGTTTCGCCGCCTCCCGGTTCTCTCATCCCCTCCGCCGGATAACCGCTTTCCCCTCGCGGCCCGGCGGCCTTTTCGAGCGCCCGCACTATGCGGCGGCTTTCCGACATCGTGCGCACCGGAGAGCCATAACCGCGGTTTGGCGGGCGCTCTTTTTTTTCGCCAACATAAGGAGACTGCCATCATGTCTACGGGAATCGTGGACGGGTTCACCAAGCATTTCCAAGCCGAGGTGCATACCCAATACCAACAGATGGGTTCCAAGCTGCGCAACACCGTGCGCTCGAAGAACGACATCAAGGGTGCGACCACCACCTTCCAAAAAGTCGGCAAAGGCACCGCCAGCACCAAGGCCCGTCACGGCAAGGTGCCGGTGATGACCATCGATCACGAACCGGTCGAATGTCCGCTCTACGACTACTACGCGGGCGACTGGGTCGACAGCCTCGACGAGCTCAAGACCAACATCGACGAAATGGCCGTCGCCGCCAAGGCGGGCGCTTACGCGCTGGGCCGCAAGACCGACGAGATGATTATCTCCCAACTCGACGGTTCGACCAATTTCGCCGGTGCGGGCACCGACGGGCTGACCAAGGCCAAGGTGCTGGCGGCGTTCGAAATGCTCGGCGAGGCCGACGTGCCCGACGACGGCCAACGCTTCGCCATCGTCGGCTGGAAACAGTGGAGCGACCTGCTCGGCATCGAGGAGTTCGCCAACGCCGACTACGTGGGCGGCGAGGCCCTGCCGTGGAAAGGCAGCCAGGCCAAGAACTGGCTCGGCACGCTGTGGATGCCGCATTCGGGTCTGACCAAGGACGGCGACGATATCCGCTATTGCTACTGGTACCACAAAACGGCCCTCGGCCATGCGGTGGGCCAGGACGTCAAAACCGACGTCACCTGGCACGGCGACCGCGCCGCCCATTTCGTCAACAACATGATGAGCATGGGCGCCAAGCTGATCGACCCGACCGGCGTGGTGTCGCTGCGCTGTCTCGAAAGCTAGCGCCCGCGCCCGTACCCCTCCCAGCCTCCCCTAGAAGGGGAGGGGCCACTTTTTCCCTCCCCCTGTTAGGGGGAGCCGGAGGGGGTACTCCTCAAACCGACACTTCATACCCTTCCAACTTTCTAGGAGACCTTCATGGCCTACCAATCCAAGAACTTAAGCGTGCTGGCCTACGCCAACGGCTTTACGCTGTGGCACTACACCACCGCCGACACGGCGGCCGAGGCCGATACGTCCGGCTACTTCAACGACGCCGCCGACCTGTTGCGCAGCGGCGATATGATCCTCGCCAACACCGACACCGACGGCACTCCGGCAGCAGGCATCTTCCTCGTCGCCTCCAATTCCGGCGGCACGGTCGATCTCGCCGACCTGACCACGGTGGGCGGCACCGATACGGACTAGTAAACCCCGTACCCCTCCCGGCCTCCCCTAGAAGGGGAGGGGCGAGAGAAATGCCTCCCTCTGACGGGGAGCTTCTTTCAATTTCCCTCCCCCTCTTAGGGGGAGCCGGAGGGGGTACCTCTTCCCCCTAACCCAAGGAGTTCCCGCCATGGCCTTAAGCGCCATTGCGCTCTGTTCGCGCGCCCTGTTGAAACTGGGGGCCGACGGCATCGCCTCGTTCGACGAAGGGACCGCCGAAGCGGAAGTTTCGGCCAACCTCTATCCGTCGATCCGCGACGCGCTGTTGTCGTCCCATCCCTGGTCGTTCGCCACCGGTCAGGCGGCCTTGCCCAAGCTGGCCGCCGCGCCGGTCGCCGACTTCGCCAACGCCTTTCAACTGCCCGCCGATTTCCTCCGCGCCCTGTCGGCGGGGACCGGCGTGCGGGGCCGGGGCATCGACTACCGGCTCCACGAACAGCGCCTGCATACCGACGCCGATCCGGTGGTGTTGAGCTACATCTTCCGGCCCGCCGAGAGCGCCTTTCCGCCGTTTTTCGATCAGGCGGTGATCGCCCGTCTGGCCGCCGAGTTCTGCCTGCCGTTGACCGAAAGCACCAGCCGGGCCGAGGTGTTGTTCAAGCTGGCCGAACAGGAATTCCGCCGCGCCAAAACCATCGACTCGCAGCAGGACACCACCGGCGGGTTCGACGGCTTCAGCCTGACGGAGGCCCGCGCCTGATGCCCCTGCCCCGTCACCAAAAAAACAGCTTCACCGCCGGCGAGATCACCCCCCGCCTGTTCGGGCGCGGCAATCTCAAGGCCTACGAAAACGGCGCGGCCAAACTGCGCAACGTCGTCATCCATCCGACCGGCGGAGTCAGCCGCCGGCCCGGCCTGCGGTTTCTCGACACCCTGGCGGGCGAAAGCCGTCTCGCCGCCTTCGAGTTCAACACCGAGCAGACCTATCTGCTGGCGTTTTCCGATCAGGCGGTGCGCGTCTACAAGGATGACGTTCTCACCGCGACCCTCGACGCCCCCTGGACGGCGGACCAGTTAGCCCAGCTCAACTGGACCCAAAGCGCCGACACGCTGCTGGTGGTCCATCCCGACGTGCCGCCGAAAAAGATCACCCGCACCAGCCACGCCGACTGGACGGTCACCGATTGGAGCTTCGCCAGCGACAACGAAGCGGTCCATCAGCCCTACCACAAGTTCGCCGATCCCGAGGTAACGCTTGCGGCAAGCGGCACGTCCGGAACCGTGACGCTAACCGCTTCCGCCGATCATTTCGAGGCCAACCACGTCGGCGTCCGGTTGCGCATCGAGCAAAAACAGGTGGAAATCACCGCCGTCGCCTCGCCCACCTCGGCGACCGCCCTGGTCAAAGAAAGCCTCTCCGGCACCTCGGCCACCGAGGACTGGGAGGAGCAGGCGTTTTCCGCCGCGCGGGGCTGGCCGGTGTCGGTGTGTTTTCATCAAGACCGCTTGGTCGTCGGCGGGTCGCGCGACCTGCCCAACCGGCTGTGGCTGTCCAAGTCCTCCGAATTGTTCAACTTCGACCTCGGCGAAGGGCTCGACGACGAAGCTATTGAATTTTCCATCTTAAGCGACTCGGTCAACGCCATCCGGGCGGTGTTTTCCGGGCGGCATTTGCAGGTGTTTACCTCGGGAGCCGAATGGATGGTCACCGGCGTCCCGCTGACGCCGGAGAACGTTCAACTCAACCGCCAGACCCGGATCGGCGCGCCGGTCGACAGGACGGTGCCGCCGCGCGACGTGGACGGAGCGACCCTGTTCGTCTCGCGCCACGGCGACGAGCTGCGCGAGTTTCTGTTCGCCGACGTGGAACAGGCCTATCAGGCCGCCGATCTGGCGCTGCTCGCTCAACACCTGCTGCGCTCACCGCTCGATCAGGACTACGACACCGCCCGGCGGCTGTTTCATCTGGTCAACGCCGACGGCACCCTGGCCACCGTCACCGTCTACCGTTCCGAACAGGTCACCGCTTGGTCTTTGAGCGAAACCGTCGGCGCGATCCTCTCCCTCGCCGTGGTCGACGGAACGGTCTACTTGGCCATCGACCGCGACGGCGCTTATCTGCTGGAGAAATTCGACGCGGCGCTCAATGTGGATAGCGGCCTGACCGGCGCTTCGGCCAGCCCCAAGACCACCTGGTCGGGGCTCGATCATTTGGAAGGCCGCACGGTCAAGGTGATCGCCGACGGGGCGCTGCGCAACGACGCCATCGTTTCCGGCGGCGCGGTGACGCTCGATCAACCGGCCTCGGCGGTCGAAATCGGCCTGGCCTACGCCCACCGGGTCGAGCCTTTGCCGCCCGCCGCGGGCGGCACCACCGGGGCGCGCCCCGGCTCCAAGGTGCGGCTGGTCGCCTTGACGCTGCGCTTGATGGAGACAGCCGCCTTGCGCATCGATTTGGGCAAAGGGTTCAAGGACCAGCCGTTCAAGAAAATCGCCACCGGCGGCATTCTCGACACCCCACCGGTTCCGTTTTCCGGCGACAAGACGCTCCGGGCGCTCGGCTGGAAGCAGGACGGCACCCAGCCGCTGTGGGTGATCGAGCAGGACCGCCCGCTGCCCTTCACCCTGCTCTCGGCCACCGCCGACATCAAGGTGACCGGCTAACCTGCCATTCTCCTCCCCTTCTAGGGAAGGCTGGGTGGGGTACCCCCTCCAACTCCCCCTAAAAGGGGGAGGGAAAGAGGGGCTCTCCACATCCAACGCCAAACCCCAAACATAAGGAAAGCACCCATGGGCAATATTGCCGCGCAGGTCGCCATGACCGTGGCGTCCAAAGCCTTGGCCGGGCAGGCGCAAAAGAAACAGGCCAAACGGTTGGCCGCCTATCAGGCGGCGCAGACCGAACAGACCCGCCGCCAATTTGAGATGACCGAGCGGCGGCGCAAGGAACAGCTCAAACGGAGCCTCGCCGCCCAACGGGCCCGCCTCGGCGCATCCGGCACCGGCTTGAACGGCGGCTCCAACCGGGCGTTGCTCGACGGCCTGGCCAAGCTGGCCGAAACGGAATCGGCCGAAGCGCGCGAACGCCTCGGCTGGCAACTGGGCGCGCTCAACCGGCGCAACCTTTTGCAACAGGAAAGACTGGCGGCGGGCGGCGGATTCGACGTCGGCAGCCTTTTGCAGAAAACCCTGCCCACCGCCATTGATTTCTTGAGAGGCTCCAAATGACCGAACACATTCAAATCGGCGACGTTACGCCGCGCGTCCAATACACCGCCGACGGAGCGCTCGCGATCTTCACCTACGCCTTTCCCATCTTCCAGCCAGCCGATCTGGCGGTCTACCTCGGCGACGCGCTTGAGGAAACCGGCTACACGGTGGCGGGCGCGGGCGACAGCGGCGGCGGCACCGTGACCTTCGACGCCGCACCCGCCGACGGCACCGTCGTCACCCTGCGCCGCAATCTGGCCATCCAACGGACCACCGACTTTCAGGAAGGCGGCGAGTTCCGCGCCAAGGTGATTAACGACGAGTTCGACTATCAGACGGCGGCGCTGCAACAGGTGGAAGCCGAAGCCGCCCGCGGCCTCAAGCTGTCGCCGACCGACACCGCGACATCCATGGAAATTCCGTCGAAAGCGGACAGGGCCGGTAAGCAATTGGGCTTCGACGGAAACGGCGATTTGATCGCCACCGACGGCGTTCCCGGCCCGGCCGGTCCGGCCGGAGCCGATGGGGCGGACGGCACGGACGGAATTTTTGCAGGAACGGAAACGACCGTCACAATCGCCGACGCCGATAAAGTGGCATTGCTTGACGACAGCGACGGCGGCGCGCCCAAGGTCGCCCTGTGGTCGGCGATGAAGGCCGACGCGCAACACCAAACCGCCTCGCAAGCCGAAATGGAAACGGGCACCGAAGCGGCCTTACGCGCCATGTCGCCGTTGCGCGTCGCTCAAGCGATTGCGGCGCTCGCCTCCGGGGGCGGCCTGCCCATCGGCGCGGTAATCGATTGGGCCAGTTCAAGCACTCTTCCGGCGGACGGCGAATGGGCGGACTGCAACGGGCAGAACGTCAGCCGCACGACTTATTCCGAACTCTTCGCAATTGTCGGTACGACCTGGGGCGTCGGCGACGGGTCCACCACGTTCGGGCTGCCCGATCTTCGGGGGCGCATGACCGTTCATGCGGGGCAAGGCTCGGGGCTGACGAACCGCACATTCGCCGACACGGGCGGCGACGAAGACCTCCAAAGCCACAATCACAGCACGTCGGTCAACAAGACGACGGGCTCATTCGGCTACGGAAACTTCGGGCTCGCAAACTATGAGACCCACGGCGGCTACTCCAGTTTCAACAGTTCCAGTTCCGGCTCAGGCTCGGGCGAAAACATGCCGCCGTTCGTCGTAATGCGTAAAATTATGAGGGTTAAATAAAATGACTGTAACAATCGCAAGAAGTGAGTGGAGCGGCACCCGCGCCGAGCTTGAAACGGCGGTTGCCGCCTTTGCCGCCGAAATGGAAGCCCACAAACTGACGGTCGACGTCCCGGCACCGTTGGCACCGTCCAAGGCCGTCGATCAAGCCTACCGGCACGGCGGTTTCATCTTGGAGAGCGAACGGGTTGACGGCGTCCCGGACCCCGAAACCGAAGCGGCGCTTCAATGGCGGGCCGCCGACCTTGAGTTTATCCGGGTGATCGAGGACTTGGTTGAGACGCTGATCGCCAAAGGCGTCCTGGCCGAAGCCGACTTGCCCGCCCAGGCGCAAGCCAAAATCCAATCGCGCCGCGCCTTGCGGCGGGCGGAGTAACGGCGCAATGGACGAGGTCGGCCTCGACGATTTCATTTTGGCCTGGAACGACCGGCAGAACTTGACCACACCGGCCCTTCACCTGCGGATCGCCGGATGGCTTTCCAGCTCCTGGGCGGCGGGCGAGCGGCAATTGCTGTTGATGGCGTTCCGTAGCAGCGGCAAGTCGACCCTGGTCGGACTGTTCTGCGCCTGGCGGCTGCTGTGCGATCCCTCGACCCGCATTCTGGTGATGGCCGCCGATCACGCCTTGGCCCGCAAGATGGTCCGCAACGTCAAACGGATCATCGAGCGGCATCCGCAAACCGCATTGCTGGTTCCCAAACGAAAGGATCAGTGGGCGGGCGATCAGTTCACCGTGGCGCGCGATCAGGAGCTGCGCGACCCCTCCATGCTGGCCAAGGGCATCGGCGCCAACGTCACCGGGTCGCGGGCCGATTTGGTGATCTGCGACGACGTCGAGGTGCCCAACACCTGCGATACGCCGGGCAAGCGCGAAGACCTACGCGAGCGGCTGGCCGAAATCGACTACGTTCTGGTTCCGGGCGGCTTGCAGCTCTATGTGGGAACCCCGCATTCGTTCTATTCGATCTACGCCAAAGAGCCGCGCAGCGAGAGCGGCGAGACCGAGCCTTTCCTCACCGGGTTTCACCGCCTTGAAATCCCGTTGACCGACCGCCGGGGCCGTTCCGCTTGGCCGGAGCGCTTTCCGCCCGCCAAGATCGAAACCCTCAAACGGCGTAGCGGTCCGGCCAAGTTCTTGAGCCAGATGATGCTGACCCCGGCCGACACCGCCGAGGGCCGCCTCGACCCCGACCGCTTGCTCACTTATGACGACGCCATTGCGCTGCGCCGGGCCAACGGCGAGACGATCCTGGAAATCGGCGGCAAGCGGATGCTCTCGGCGTCGTGCTGGTGGGATCCGTCCTACGGCAAACCGCACTCGGGCGACGCCAGCGTCATCGCCGCGATCTTTACCGGAGAAGACGGCGCGAGCCACCTCCACGGCGTCGCCTATCTGACCCACGATCCGAAACGGGCCAGCGAAGAAGACGAAGCGACCCAGCTTTGCCGGGCGGCGGTGCGTTTTCTCAGCACCCACCACCTGCCCTCGGTCACGGTGGAGACCAACGGCCTGGGTAAGTTTCTCCCCGGCCTGTTGCGCCGCGAGCTGGCCCGCGCCGGGGTCGGCTGCGCGGTGTTGGAAAAAGCCAGCCGCCTACCGAAAGACAAACGCATCCTCGAAGCCTTCGACGCCCGGCTGGCCGCCGGGGCGATCCGGGTCCACCGTTCGGTGTTGGAAACGCCGTTTATCCGGGAAATGCGCGAATGGCGGCCCGGCGGCAAAAGCGCCGACGACGGTCTCGACGCCGTAGCCGGAGCCTTATCGTCCGAACCGGTCCGCCTGCCCCGTTTCGCCGCCCGTGAAACCCGATCGCCGGTCTGGGCGCAGGGCGTCAAATCGTTAACCGCCCCGCACGATTTCACCGCCTAGAGCGGTTCCCGATTATTCTGGATCATTCTGACCACCTGGAATAGATGAAAACCTCAAAATTATGCGTACTACATCACAATTCGGTGAAATATACGTCAGGATAACCTGTTTGGCTGGAAAACGATGGTAGAATACCCATATCGAATCGTAAGAAGCTCTGTTTCTAGACAAAACGGCATGCAATAAAAATTGCTCTCACGTCTTCAAGGAAACTCAGCAAAAAGGGAGATGACGGGAAGGAAAAGGAACCTTTTACTGAAAGGATCGTGCCATGTTGCGGATTGCTACTTTCGTTATCGGACTTCTCATGCTAGCGGGATATTCGGTTACTGCGTTCGCAATGCCGGCTACCTTCTGCGGCAACCGGGCCGAAGTCGCCCAAACTCTCGAAAAATCCTACGCCGAGCAGCCCAGCGCAATGGGCCTCTCGGCGGGCGGCGGAATGGTCGAAGTCTTCTCCTCGAAAAACGGGACTTGGACCATCGTCATCACCCAACCGACGGGCTTGAGTTGCATCATCGCCGCCGGTGAAAATTGGGAGTCCCTCCCACAAATGACCGCAGGCAACCGCATTTAAAGTGCCAAGCCTAAACCCTTAAATAATCGGCAACAACAAACCGCCGAGACGCCCCCGTGCAAAAAGCGGGGGCTTTTTTTGGCTGCTCGAAACAAAGAGGGAGGCGCCACTTATTCCCCCTCCCCTTTTAGGGGAGGCCGGGTGGGGTACCCCCTCCAACTCCCTCTAGAAGGGGGAGGGCGGTAGGGCAGTTTTCCCCTCACCCCGACAACATCAGGAGAAAGTCATGAACCTGTCAGGACAGATCGACCTGGTCTGGTGGATCACGGTCGTCGAATTGCCCGCCCTCGGCGGGCTTTTTTTATTGGTCTGGCGCAACCGCAAAGACGCCGAGGAACGCACCGCGCAAAACCACGGCGACATCGACAGCGGTCTGGCCCGGCTGCGCGAAACCCTTTCCGCCTACAAGTTGGAGGTGGCCCAGACCTACGCCTCGCTCACCGCCGTCAAGGACTTGGAGCGCCGCCTGACCCGTCAATTGACCCGCATCGAAAACAAGCTGGACGGCCTCGCCCCGCTGCACCGGAGCCTCGAGCCATGAGTTCGCCCCGCATCGAGGCGGTGGATATTCTGGCCCGCACCCTGTACGGCGAAGCGCGCGGCGAGCCGGTGCGCGGCATCGAGGCGGTGGCCGCCGTGGTGCTCAACCGGGTGGCGCGGGCCGAAAGCCGCGGCGCGTACTGGTGGGGTGCGACCGTCGCCCAGGTCTGCACCAAGCCCTGGCAATTTTCCTGCTGGAATCCGGGCGATCCCAACCGCGAAAAAATCCTCGCCGTCAAACCGGGGGCCAAGGCTTTCAACTGCTGCCGCCGCATCGCCCGGCGCGCCGTGGCGGGCACGCTGAAAGACCCGACCGGCGGGGCGACCCACTACCACCACATCGCCGCCGCCCCGGCCTGGGCGCGGGGCCGCGCGCCGTCCGCCGAGATCGGCAACCATCTGTTTTACAACGACGTGGAGTAAGCAAGCCATGCTGACCCTGATCGCCCCGCTGATTTCGGGCCTGTTCGGCCTGATCGACAAAACGGTCGAAGACAAAGACCAGGCCGCCCAGATCAAGGCCCGCCTGCAGGAAATGGTGCTGACCGGCCAGATCAAGGAGATCGAAGCCGCCGCCAACGTGTTGGTCGCCGAGGCCCGGGGCGAAAGCTGGCTGCAACGCAACTGGCGGCCCTTGCTCATGGTGCTGTTCGGCCTGATCGTCGCCAACAACTACCTGCTCGCCCCCTACGGCCTCGGCCAAACCCTCGAGCTGCCGCCCGACATGTGGGACCTGCTGAAAATCGGCGTCGGCGGCTACGTGGTCGGCCGCAGCGTCGAGAAGGGCGTGCGGGTGTGGCGGCAGTAACGGTTGAAAGCCGGTCTACGCCTTTCCAACCAAATAGCCGTCTCCAATGTCGAGACAGCTCGGCTCTTTTTTGGTTTCCGATCCCTCCGCGTATGGACAGCGGGGCACTCAAAGACCGGACATATCATTTGTTACCGACATCATTTGCTATCGAAAGTTGTCAAAGTTTACTAAATGCAATATCCTGCCATTGGATCAATTATCGAGGGAAGAGGATATGCTAGTCATAGGAGCTCTAGGGTCAACATCACCGGAATGGCTGGACTTTCATCAGCAGTATAACCTGCAAATTGCCAACTTCTGGCAACCCACCCCCAGAAACCCCCGAAACATACGTTTCGGTGATCGATGGTATTTTTGCCGTCGCAATGCAGGGCAAATTGATGGTTATGGAACATTTATTGCCTGGAGGTCCATGAGGATTATAGATGCCTGGAACATGTATGCCCAAGGAAATGGCGTTGAAAATTTAGCTAATTTTATCGATGCGGTTAATCAGGCTTCAGCAAACAATGATCACACAGAAGAATCTATTATTGGCTGTATTGAACTTCAAGATTTGGCGTACTTTCAAGATCCAGTAATAATACAACATGCCAACATAAGACCTCTTAACAGCTCTTTTCGATACATATTGGAAACAGATCCTATTGAAGATTTTTTTATAGCAGAGAATAGAGACTGGGAAGCGCCAGATATTCCGTTCAATCCTTGTGATTTGAACGAAGCCAGACCATTTGAAATGAGAAATATTAGGATTAGAAGAAACCAAGCTAATTTCAGAAACGCTCTTCTTGCTGTTTATGGCGCAAACTGTGCAATAAGCGGACCTCAACCAAAGGAAGTTCTCGATGCAGCACATATTCAGCCCTATGTAAATGCATCCAGCAACCACCGGGAAAATGGATTGTTACTGAGGGCTGATTTACACAGATTGTTCGACAGGGGAGTCATGACGATTGATGAAGAATTAATTGTTAGATTCTGTGATGCTTTTATTGACCAAAACTGCTCATACAAGCCCTTCAACGGAAATCGCCTTGTTTTTTCCGATGATGACGACATCGCAACTCGCCCATCTCAAGCAGCGTTAGAATATCACCGAACCCAAAGATTTGTGGGATGAAGCAGCTTAATCTTTTTTGGGGCTATGGACTCGAACCTCTCCCCCTACCGGACTGGTCTATGGATGAGTCCTTGGGTTAATAGCGCCCTTTCTTTTGACAGGCGGTTATCCAGTTTTTACCCTTCGCCCCTCCACCACATCTGGACAGCGGGGCCCGTGCGGGTGCATTCTCCAAACCATGGAATCATTCGAAGAATATACCGACGATATCGCCTGCGAGGTGATGATCGTCGGCGGCGGCATGGTCGGCATGAGCCTAGCCATCGCCTTGGCGGGCGCGGGCGTCGAGGTGGCCGTCATCGAGCGTTTCGAACCGGGCTTCGATCAGGAGCCGGATTTCGACGGCCGGACCAGCGCCATCGCCCACGGCTCGGTCAAGATTTTCGAAGGCATCGGCGCCTGGCCTTACATGGCGGCGGAGGCCGGTCCCATGTGGGACATCCGGGTCGCCGACGGTAACTTGAGCGACGGCGTCTCGCCGTTGTTTCTCCACTACGACCATCAGGACGTCGGCGACGACCCCTTCGGCTACATCGTCGAAAACCGGGTCATCCGGGCGGCGTTGGCGCGCCGCGCCGCCAAGCTCCGCAACCTGGAACTGATCGCGCCCAGCGAAATCGCCGAGTTGACCCGCACCGCGTCGGGCGTCACGGCGGTGATGGCCGACGGCAGCACGGTCACCGCCCGGTTCGCCGTCGCCGCCGAGGGCAAGTTTTCGCCGACCCGCGACGCCGCTGGGATCAAGGTGCGGCGGTTCGACTACAAACAATCGGGCATCGTCTGTTCGCTGGGCCACGAACGGCGGCACGAGGGCGTCGCGGTCGAGCTGTTTTTGCCCAGCGGCCCCTTCGCCATGCTGCCGATGAGCGGCAACCGCACCAACATCGTCTGGACCGAGAAAACCGCGCTGGCGCAAGGCTTCCTCGACCTCGACGACGCGGCGTTTTTGGCCGAGGTCTCCAAGCGTTTCGGCGACTGGCTGGGGCCGCTCACCCTGATCGGCCCGCGCTTCGCCTATCCCCTGATGCTCCAGCTTTCCGAACGCTACACCGACGAACGCTTGGCCCTAGTCGGCGACGCGGCCCATGTGGTCCATCCCATCGCCGGGCAGGGTCTGAACCTGGGTCTGCGCGACGTCGCCGCCCTGGCCGAAGTGATCGTCGACGCGCGCCGCCTCGGTCTCGATATCGGCGGCGGCGCGGTGCTCGAGCAATACGCCGACTGGCGGCGGTTCGACACCCTGACCCTGGCCGGGGTGACCGATTTCTTGAACCGCCTGTTCTCCAACGATCTGCCCATGCTGCGCATGGTTCGCGATCTGGGACTGGCGGCGGTCAACCATACGCCGCCGCTCAAGAAATTTTTCATGCAGCACGCCATGGGAACGGTCGGCGACCTGCCCCGCCTGATCGCCGGGGAGCCGCTTTAGACATGGCGGAGGAGGGCCACCGCAGCCCCTTGAACCCCGGCTTTCTCGCCGGGTGGCTGTTTTTCGCCCTCGCCTTCATCGGGGCAGCCGCCGAAACCAGCCTCGGCAGGCTGGGCCTCACCTCGGCCCACGATCTGTGGCACGCCCTCGACCCCGGCTCCTTGGTCATCGCCAAAATCCGTCTCGACGAAATCCTCGGCGCGGGGACCTGGGACAGTGTGGTTCGCACCGCGCTCGCACCGCCCGCCTGGGCGCTGTTCGGCGTTCCCGCCGCTCTGCTGATTTGGCTGTTCCGCCCGCACCGCGCCTCCGACGTGGCCGAGGTGGAAGAAGCGATCAAGTACTACGACATGCTGGTCAAAGCGGCCAATGAAGAGGGCGCGGTCGACGACCCGCCGCGCTGGCAGGAGCTTAAAGAGCCGGAGGCCGACGAGCGTCCCGACCCGGTGGAACTGGGCCGCGATCCCATCGATCACTACATGGAGCAATGGGTGCCGCCCAAACCCGAAGAGGACGCCGAGCCCCCCAAACGCCCGCGGTCGGAAAACGACCTGGAGGAAATCGGCAATCATGGGTCGGCCGATCCCGGCCTGGACGAAGAAGACAGCCTTCCCGGCACCGAGGAAGAAAACGAGGAAAAGGAAAAAACGAAATGAAAAAACTCACAGCCGCTATTTTTGGCGCAGCTCTTTTGTCTTTCGCAACCCACGGCCCGGCCCTGGCGCTCGACCAGTATCCGGTCGAGCAGCAACAGCAGTTCATCGACTGGTGCACCGGCTCGAAAAGCCTGTCCGAGTCGGTTTGTTCCTGCACGGTCAAACGGTTGGCCCAAACCGTCGCGCCGACGGCGCTGGCCGTGTTCCTGTCCAACAACGGCATGCCGTCCATGTCGCAAAGCGCCATCGCCACCACGGCGGCGGTCACCGAAGCCCTGACCGCCTGCAGCCAATAGGCCGTCATCCGGAAATCGGGAAAACCCTTTTATTGGCCTTCGGCGGGGATTTCGGATATCGTGGCCGGTAAAGAACAATAAAATGGCGCAACATGGGAGACAGCGGCAAGCGCCGCACCGAGGAAACGGTGGGTAGAACAAGGGAAAACCATATTCCGGATGGGATCAGCCGGGCGTCGATTGACGCGCCGGACGTCGGCTTCTTAGTCATCGACGCCGACGACGCCATCGAATACGCCAGCAACGAAATTCTCAACTTCTATCAGTCGCTCGACAGCACCAACCAAATCACCGGCATGCGGTTTAAGGACTTCCTGTCCCTGCTGCTTGAAAACGGCGAGTTCGCCGGCAAAATCGCCGCCGACCAGCCGGGCGAATGGATTGAGGCGCGCCTACGCCAACACCGGACCGACGACGCCGCCTGCGAAGAACATCTCTCCGACGGCCGGGTCATCCAGGTCAAGGAACAGGCGCTGGGCGACGGCCGGTTCGTCGCCCAATGGACCGAGGTCACGGAGTTCATGCGGCTCCGCGAACAGGTCGAAGACATCATGGAAAGCACCCAGGACGGTTTCGCCCTGTGGGACCAAAAGAACTGTCTGGTCGCGTTCAACAAAGTTTTTCAGTCCTTGTTCGACAGCAACGCCCAGACCGTTGAGCGCGGCGATAGCTTCCTCGACGTTCTGACCACTCTGATCAACGGCCGGCACATCGAACTCGATTGCGAAGCCGAACAGTGGGTCCGCGACTATCTCGCCGACCGCCGCCTGCCCTCTTTCAGCCGGACTCTTACTTTCAAGGACGGGCGGCATTTCCTGGTTCGCGAACGGCGCATCCGCAACGGCGGGATTACCTCCCTGTTCATCGATATTACCGACTTGAAGCATAAAGAGAACGCCCTGCTGGAGCGCACCGAAACGCTCGAGCGGATGAACTACGAGCTTGAAACCTCGCGCATGGCGTTCGAGGAACAGGGACGGCAACTGGCCGGACTGGCGGAAAAACTCGATGAGTCGCACCTGGAAACCCTGAAGGCCAAGCGCGAGCTGCAAAGGGCCCACGACGAGTTGGAACAGAAGGTCGAAGAACGCACCGCCGATCTTAAAATGGAAATCGAAAAGCGCGAGGCCGTCGCCCAGGAGCTGCGCAAGGCCAACCTGCTGGCCAAGACGGCCAGCGAAATGAAAACCGGCTTTCTCGCCTCCATGAGCCATGAACTGCGCACGCCGTTGAACGCCATCGTCGGCTTTTCGGAGGTGATGGACGCCCAGATCATGGGCGAGATCGACAGCGAGATTTACCGCGACTACGTGTCCAACATCGTGGAGTCGGCCCGCCAACTTATGGAAACCATCGAACACGTCCTCGACATTTCGGCGATCTCGTCGGACAAGCTGTCGCTCGACGAAGGGGTGTTCGATATCCGCGACGCGCTGGAGGTGGCGCTACGCCTGCTCCGCTCACGGGCCGAAGCGCACCGCATGGAGATCAAGGAAACCGTCGCCCCCGACGTCGCCATGATCCGGGGCGATGAGCGGCGGATCAAACAAATCCTGCTCAATCTTTTGGCCAACGCCATCAAGTTTTCCAAGGCCAAGAGCGAGGTGCTAATCGACATCTACCGCGCCCCCAGGGACGGCTTGAAGATCGAAGTCACCGACCACGGCATCGGCATGACGGCGGAAGAGGTCAAATACTCGCAGATGGCTTTCGGTCAGGTCGACCCGATGGTCTCCCGCGATCACGACGGCTCCGGCCTCGGCCTGCCGCTCGCCCGCGCCCTGGTCGAACTGCACGGCGGCCGCCTCGACATCCAATCGGAAGTCGACAAAGGCACCACGGTCACCGTCACCTTGCCCGAACGCCGGATCATCGGCTAGGCGGGGAGAAGACCCCACGCATTACAAAAGAGCCGATAAAACGCCCTGGCGGCAAACGGTTTGAAGTTCACCTTGTGGTCATTGTCAGGTCAGCTATAAAAGCGCCACGGCTTTGATGGCGTGCGGTCGCCAAATCGTCGAGGCGTCGCAGCACTCGTTTCGGCAGGGTGATGTTGACCCGTTCTATGGAGTCGTCAAATAGGGCTGGGTCCAACTCGACGACCGCGACGATCCAACCTTTGTAGTCCGGCAACCGCCTTACGGCATCGAGAGATGACGGGGCTGGGATGGCCGTTCCGTCGTCCATGGCCGCGTCGATCCAGGCGGCGGCGGCCTCCTTAGCCGCTTCCAATGCCTCATCGAGCGTATCTCCCGCCGAATAACAGCCGGTGAGGTCGGGAAAAACGATTCCGAAGGCCGTTGTCTCCGAACCTTCTTCAATCAAAACCGGATAACGCATCATACACCTGCCTTTTTCCTGATTGCGGCGACAAGCCCTTTGCCAAGCTCCTTCTTCGGGTCTGGGACGACCACGGGACCGGATTTCGCCGGATGCTTAAAGACGTGGTGAGAACCCCGAACACGGTCGAGCGTCCAGCCGTCTTTCACGAGAAGCTTGATTAAGGCCGCGCTTTTCATGTTGTGTATGCTACACATCCTTATTGGCCGTGTCAACGTTACACACGATCTTTGATCTTAAGGCCTTGAGTTTATCGAGATCATCATGTTCACCTGTGGGTCATGCGTTCAATTGATATTCAGCAACCAAGACATCTGTGGGAAGGCCAAGGCCGTCGTGTAGCTTTCGGATCATATGAAGCGACAAGGCGCGCTTTTTGTTCAGTATCTCCGAGACGCGATTTCGCGCGCCGATCATTGGCCGCAGATCCTCGCGGTCGAGCCCTCGCTGTTCCATGACGAACTTAATCAACTCAATCGGGTCTGGCGCTTCAATTGGATGATGGCGGCGTTCGTAGGCTTCGACGAGCGTTACGAGCACGTCCAGGCGGTCGCCTTCCGGCGTCCCGGCCTGCGCGGTCATGAGTCCATCAATCTCTGTCAGGGCCGCTTCATATTCCTGTTCGGTTCGCACCGGATTTACGTTCACCATGTCAAACCTCTTCCACGTTGATCGCATCGTATTCCTTATGCGTTCCGACGAACCGGATATAGACGATGCGATAAGGGTAGTTGATATACGTCACAAGCCGGTATTTGTTCCCGGCAATATTGAAAACCACCCTATCCCCGACGAAACTGGCGCTTCTGAATTGAGCCTTAACCTCTCCAGGCTCTTTCCAGGCCGAGGCGAGAGCAAGCGCGTACCATGACTTTAACGGTTGCTCGCTATCCCTGCGGCTCCGTCGTTCCCAATGCTCACGGAGTGTTTTTAGGGCAATGATCCTCATTTATTGATTATAGGTAGGTCCCGTTTTGGGATCAAGCGCAAATCCCGAAATGGGACCGCTCCACCTTGCTTCATCACATTGCGATGCTGGCGTGGAGTTCTTCATACTCGGCTCTTAGCCCACCCCCTTCAGGACGCTCGATGAGTCCGGCTCTTTCGAGGTGTTCCACGTCCTCGTAGACGCGCTTGTAGTCCCGGCCTACGTCGCGGGCGAGACTGGCGATGCTTTGCGCTGGGTGACGATGAAGGTGCCGAAGCAATTCCAAGCGTTTCCCCGTCAGGGTTTTGGCGAGAGTTTCCCAGGATTGGAACGTTAGGTGGCTTTCACCGACGGCTTGACCCTCTTTCGCGCGTTTAACCGCATCAAGGACCCTGGTCTTTGTTTCCTTGGAACTTCCACCAACATGGATCAGCAGTTCGCTCGTCATGTCTCTTCTCCTCGTATGGCGTCAATATCGGCCATAAAATAATCGATCAATTTTTCGATTGATGAGAACGTATAGGGCGCTTCCTTCCCGTCGATATGCTTGTGATCTCCCTTGCCCCGTTCGTTGTCGTACCCGACGAGACGGCGGCCCGGATATCCGTAAAACAGGCTGTATTTAAAAACGTGATCGGAAGAATGGACCGGCGACGGCACTTGCCAAATCACGATTTCCTGTATCGCGCCGTCGTCGAACACGACCCGATCACGGATTACCAGCTGCGCCTTTATCATATGGCGTAGTTTGCCATAAACAGCCTATGGCGTCAATCGCCATATTTGTTATTCAGCCGTCCTTTGTCTAACGCTTCACGGACGGCGGCCGCCTCGATATCCAATCGGAAGTCGACAAAGGCACCACGGTCACGGTTATCTTGCCCGAACGCCGGATTATCGGCTAGGCGGGGAAGAAACCCAACTCGGGGCGACAGCCTTAATCCAACTCGAACTGGTTTTTGTAGTCCTGCTTAAGGCTTTCCGGCTGGTCTTCTTTTTTGAGGAAGCAGTTACCGACGACCAGGACGTCCAGCTCGGTGCCCATAAAGCAGTGGAAGGCGTCTTCGGGCGTACAGACGATGGGTTCGCCGCGCACGTTGAAGCTGGTGTTGACCACCACCGGGCACCCGGTCTTTTCCTTGAACTTTTTCAGCAGCGCGTGGTAGCGCGGATTGGTGTCCGCATGGATGGTTTGGATGCGCGCCGAATAGTCCACATGGGTCACCGCGGGAATGTCGGAGCGCACGATATTGAGCTTGTCGATGCCGAACAGCGCCTTTTGTTCGTCCGTCATGGCGCGGCGCTTGTCTTCCTTCACATCGGCGACCAGCAGCATATAAGGGCTGTCCGCATCGTGGTCGAACCAGTCGGCCACATCCTCGCGCAACACCGACGGCGCAAAGGGTCTGAAGCTCTCGCGGTATTTGACCTTGAGATTCAAGGTTTTTTGCATGGCCGGCGACATGGGGTTGCCGAGGATCGACCGGCCGCCTAGTGCGCGCGGCCCGAACTCCATGCGGCCGTTCATCCACCCAACGGCTTTGTCGGCGGCTAGAGCAGAGGCGGTCTGTTCGATGACGGCATCGTCATCCAGCGATGTCAGCACCGCTCCGGCAGCCTTTAGGCGCTCCTCAATCTCACCTTGTGCAAAATCAGGCCCCAGATAGGACCCCTTCATCCGGTCCCGCCCTTCGAGCGGGGTACGGGCGCCGCTTTTGTGGATATGGTAAGCGGCCAGCGCCGCGCCCAAGGCGCCACCGGCGTCCCCGGCGGCCGGTTGAATCCACAGGTTCTCGAACGCCCCGTCGCGGTGCACCTTGCCGTTGGCCACGCAGTTGAGCGCCACGCCGCCCGCCAGGCAGAGATTGGGGATGTCGTACTCTTTACGCAGCGCCCGACTCATCTTGAGGACGATTTCCTCAGTCACCGCCTGCACCGACGCAGCGATATCCATATGAAACTGCGTTAATTGATGTTCCGGCGTGCGGACAGGTTCGCCAAACAGAGCAGCAAACCTATCGTTGGTCATCGTCAGCCCGGTGCAATAGTTGAAGTAGGACTGATCCAGACGGAACGACCCGTCTTCCTTAATATCGATCAGGTTGTTTTTGATGATGTCCGCATACTTGGGTTCGCCGTAGGGCGCCAGTCCCATCACCTTGTATTCACCCGAGTTGACTTTGAACCCTGTGTAATAGGTAAAGGCCGAATAAAGCAGGCCCAACGAATGGGGGAAGTGGATTTCCTTAACCACTTCAAGCTTATTGCCGCGTCCGATGGCGACCGACGTCGTCGCCCACTCGCCCACGCCATCCATGGTCAGAACCACCGCTTCGTCGAACGGCGAGGGGAAGAACGCCGAGGCGGCATGGCTCAAGTGGTGCTCGGAAAACAGGAGCTTATTTTTCCAATCGAACTGTGGGTCAAACTTCTCGAATTCTTTGCGCAGCAGGTCTTTCTGAAAAAGCTTTTCCTTAATCCAGACGGGGATGGCCTTAGCGAATGATACGTACCCTCTTGGAGCATAGGCGACATAGGTTTCCAGAAGCCGCTCGAACTTGAGGAACGGCTTGTCGTAGAAGGTGACGTAGTCGACCTCAGCCATCTCTACGCCGGCCTCATCCAAGCAATAGCGGATGGCGCTCTCGGGGAACCCTGCATCGTGCTTCTTGCGGGTGAAGCGCTCCTCTTGAGCGGCGGCGATCACCGTGCCGTCCTCGATCAAGGCTGCCGCCGAGTCGTGATAAAAGGCGGAAACGCCGAGAACCCTCATCTATCCAGCCTTAGAAAATCGTATAGATGAAAGAATTGCCGGATCACACCTAATTTCCATTTCCCTAAAATTGGTTAGTTAGGCTTTTAGGATTGGGCCCGGGGGGAGTTCGCTGTATCCAGTAGCTTTTGACAGCCCGGTCCCACCGAAGTCGCAAGACATCTCTTCCGGTTAACCTGACCGCCAAAGCGATAGGAGTGACCACAAAATAGAAAAGAAAACAGACAATCAATGAGCCAACGAATTTACGCACCGAACAGACCAGTCCTCGCCCTAAATGGTTTCACAAATTCCGATTTTTTAGGAACTGCTGCACGGTAACAAGAATAGTCTCGGCGATACCTAAAAAATAGATAACATCGCCACTGCCCAAGCAAAAGTAGCCTGAACCAGCACCTCCAAAGTCGCTGGAGGGTATCTTCGCCACGGAGCGACAGGCATCCGTATAAGGCTAGTCGTCGCCGACCTTAAGCGCTGAGATGAAGGCGGATTGGGGGATTTCGACTTTGCCGAACTGGCGCATCTTCTTTTTCCCCTTTTTCTGCTTTTCGAGCAGCTTGCGTTTGCGGGTCACGTCGCCGCCGTAGCATTTGGCGGTGACGTCCTTGCGCATGGCGCTGATGGTTTCACGCGCGATCACGTTGCCGCCGATCGCCGCCTGGATGGGGATTTTAAACAATTGCCGCGGGATCAGGTCCTTCAAGCGCTTGCACACCGCCCGGCCGCGGTATTCGGCCTGGCTGCGGTGGGCGATGAACGACAGAGCGTCCACCGGTTCGGCGTTGACCAGGATCGCCACCTTAACCAGATCGCCCTCGGTGTAGCCGTCCATTTGATAGTCGAAGCTGGCATAGCCGCGGGTGCAGGATTTCAGGCGGTCGTAGAAGTCGAACACCACTTCGTTGAGCGGCAGGCGGTAGACCGCCATGGCCCGCGTGCCGTGATAGGTCAGCTCGATCTGCTGGCCGCGCCGTTCGGTGCAGAGCGACAGCACCGCGCCCAAATATTCGTCGGGCACCATGATGGTCGCCTTGATCCAGGGCTCCTCGACGGCGGCGATCTTCACCGGGTCGGGCATATCGGCCGGGTTGTGCAGTTCCTTGACCGATCCGTCGTTCATCTGGATGTGATAGGACACGCTGGGCGCGGTGGTGATCAGATCGAGATCGAACTCGCGCTCCAGCCGTTCCTGGACGATTTCCAGGTGCAGCAATCCTAAGAACCCGCAACGGAAGCCTTGGCCCAGAGCCGCCGAGTTTTCCGGCTCGAAGTGGAAGCTCGAGTCGTTCAAGCGCAATTTGCCCAGGCTGTCGCGCAGGTCTTCATACTCAGCCGCGTCGGTCGGAAACAGCGAACAGAACACCACCGGCACCGACGGCTGGAACCCGGGCAGCGGCTTGGCGCAGGGTTTCTTTTCCTCGGTGATGGTGTCGCCGACGTTGGTGTCGGCCACGGTCTTGATCGAGGCGGTGATGAAACCGATTTCGCCCGGGCCCAACTCGTCGACCTTCAAGGGTTTGGGGGTAAACACCCCGACCTGATCGATCTGGTGCAGTGCGCCGTTGGACATCATCTTGATCTTCATGCCGCGCCGGAGCTTGCCGTCATGCACCCGCACCAGGATCATCACGCCGAGGTAGGAATCGTACCAGCTATCGACCAGCAAGGCCTTGAGCGGCGCGTCTGCCTCACCTTGCGGCGCGGGCAGATTTTTGACGATGGCTTCCAACACCTCGGCCATGCCGACGCCGGTCTTGGCCGAGACCAAATGGGCTTCCGACGCATCGATGCCGATTACGTCTTCGATCTGTTCCTTGACCCGGTCGGGCTCGGAGGCCGGCAGGTCGATCTTGTTCAACACCGGAATGATTTCCAGGTCGTTCTCCATGGCCAGATAGACGTTGGCCAGGGTCTGCGCCTCCACCCCTTGCGTCGAGTCGACCACCAGCAGCGCCCCTTCGCAGGCGGCGAGCGAACGGCTGACCTCGTAGGAAAAATCCACGTGGCCCGGCGTGTCCATCAGGTTGATCTGGTAGGTCTCGCCGTCCTGGGCCTTGTAGTTGAGCCGGGTGGTCTGAGCCTTGATGGTAATGCCGCGCTCGCGCTCGATGTCCATGGAATCGAGCACCTGCTCCTGCATCTCGCGGTCGGTCAGCCCGCCGCACATGTGAATCAGCCGGTCGGCCAGCGTCGATTTGCCATGGTCGATGTGGGCGACGATGGAAAAGTTGCGGATGTGCTTCAAATCGCTCATTCGCTTGAGAGTCCTGCCAAAAAGGGTCACGTGAAAAATCGGGCGGAAGATACGGGTTTGCCGCGCCGAGCGCAACGGATTTGGGAGTCATATGGACGCAAATCGTCGTCGCGACCTAAAGGTCCGCTCGGGATTTGGGATGATATGGACGCAAATCGTCGCCGCGACCTAAAGGTCCGCTCGGGATTTGGGATGATATGGACGCAAATCGTCGTCGCGACCTAAAGGTCCGCTCGGGATTTGCTATGCAGGTGAAAAACGGCCAACCAGTTGTTTAACGTATTTCCGCGCCATCAGCAGGGCCAGCAAAACGCCGCTCGCCGCTTCCAGCCAGAACGGCAGCATGCCGTGGACCGCGGCGGTCTGGGCGGCCACGTCGATGCCGAAAGCCCGGATCGCCCAATCGGTGGCGAGCCCGGCGGCCAGCGCGCCCCCGGCGACGCCCGCCAGATATCCCGCCGTCGCCTTGACGCCCATTTCCTTGGCGATCAGCATGATCCCCGCGAAGTTGGTCGCCGGACCGACCAGCAGGAAAACCAAGGCCGTGCCGGGCGACACGCCCGCCAGGATCATCGCGGCGGCAATGGGCGTCGAGGCCGAAGCGCAAACGTAGAGCGGCACGCCGACCAGCAGCATGACCAACATCGCAGGCAGGCCGGAGCCGAATTCGGCCAATGCGCCCGGCGGCACGACGGTCACGGCGGCACCGGCGACCAGGAAGCCGACAATCATCCAACCGGCGATGTCGTCGAGCATGTCGCCGAAGGCGAAGCGCAGGCCGATCACCGTGCGGGCCGGTAAAGATTTCTTTTGGGTGATGTTTTGAGAACTGCAGCTCTTTTCCTTGGCGCAGCAGGAGGTTACAGGCGCATTGACGGCCTTCTTCTCTTCCGGCGCCAACGCGGCCAAAAGTCCGGCTGCGACGGCGCTGAATACCGCCGCAATGGGGCGGACCACCGCCATGAACGGGCCGAGCAGCGCGTAGGATACCGCGATGGAGTCGGGGCCGGTTTCGGGCGTGGCGACGAGGAAAGACGCCGTCGCCCCGTTCGACGCCCCTTCCCGTTTCAAGCCGATGGCGGCGGGCAATACGCCGCAGGAACAAAGCGGCAAAGGCGCGCCGATGACGGCGGCTTTCAAGACCGGCCAAACACCCTTACCGCCGAGCCAACGCGACAACGCGCCGTCGGGCAGCCAAGCCTTGATCAGCCCGGCGAACGCCAAACCGACGATCAACCAGGGCGCGGCCTCGATAAACAGGCCCAATGTGTTCTCTAGATAGGTCATGCCCCAAAGATGCGCCGATAGCCGCGATGAATCAACGGTAATAAGATAACAAAATCAATGCGTTATGTTATAACGTTTAGCCTATTCCAAAAATGCCGAGACGCCGAACAGGACCGGGTGGGAAAATAGGATGGCGAAATACAGCCCTAAGCCCGCCAGCACCGGCACCCAGGAAATTTCGCTCCACCGGAGCGTGGTCCGGCGCATCAGAAGAGCGACGAACGGCAAGGCCGAGGTTTCGGCGGCGAAGGCCTCCCAGGTTTCCTCGCCCCAGCGGGCGCGTATTTTCGCGTCGATGATCGGCATTCCGGCCAAAGCGAGCAAAGCGTTGGCCCCGAAAACGATCAGGGAGGCCGCATCGCCGTTGACCGCCATATGGGTCAGAGCGAGGATGGCTACCGCCGACATGACCGGATGGCGGGAAATGCGGGTGATCCAGGGAAGCTCGGCATCAAGCTTGAACGAACGCCCCAACAGGGAGGCCGGGCTGGGACTGTAATAGCCGCAGATCAGCAGGACCATCGCCAGCGGATTGAGCACCAGCGACAGGTTGCGCGTCCAATCGGTGGTCGGCCAGATTTCAACCTCCGGCGCTTCGATATAGGCCCAGACCATCCAAACGAAAAGAACGACGGAGAGCAGCGAATAGATAAGGAAATACGGCTTCTTGCCGATCACCTCGACCAGCGGCGCTTTGACGAACCGCCGCGCCATAAAGAAATGGTGGCCGAGAAACACCGCCGTGGCGATGGCGAGATCCAGGATCGTTCCGCTCATATGTCTCCCCTTCCCGAAAAACTACGGAAGCGGAGTTTACCAGATGATCGGCGCGACGCCGATAACCCATTCGTGCCCGAAGAGAATGACCAGATAAACCGCGACGCCTAAGGCGATCCGCCCCCAGCCGATCCCGCTCAAGGAACCCGGGGCGGCCTTGGCCTTGTCGGTCAGGCGGGTCCATTCGGCCTCGCCCAGCCGGTGGCGCTTCTTCATGTTGAGGCTGATCGGTCCATAGGCCGACAGCAGGGCCAGCAGAGCGAACATCAAGACGGCGGCCAGATCGCCGTTGGGCGGGATATGGCTCACCGCCCAGAGAAACAGCCCCCAAATCGCCGGATGGCGGGTCAGGGCGACGATCCCCGGATTGTCCGGGTCGTACCTGTCCGCCGGGATGAAACTGATCGACAAGGGATTGGGCGACAGCAACCCGGCGACGGCCAGAATGCTGGCGATGGGCATGATGACGACCGGCACCCAACGGGTCCAATCGACCAGCCCCCAAAGCTCCACATAAGGCGCCTCGAAAAACGCCCAGAACAGCCAAATCAGCAGGACCGTGCTTAAGCTGCCGTAGGCGGCCAAAAACACCTTCTCGCCCAGCAGCCGCGCCAAAGCGTTGCGCAACGGCTTATAGGCCGGGATCACATGGGAGAGCAAAAAAGCGGCGATGGCGAGAACGAGACTGGTCATAAAAGCCGAAGTATCACGGGCGGGCGGCAAATGCCATTGACGATTATCAACAGCGGGGGCTCAAAAAAGGAAGTGGGGTGCCTCCATAGTAACCCGTCGCGCCCGCGCAGGCGGGTGCCCACGACTTTTCACTCTATAATCCTGCAATCTCCGCCGAAAGACGTGGATACCTGCCTTCGCGGGCATGACGGGGCAAGGGGGGTGAGCGATACTTTTTTAAGGGCCGTCATGTGTGGACGGCGAAAATTTATCGTGTACCCCCTCCGGCTCCCCCTAAAAGGGGGAGGGAAAATGAACGAAACCCTCGTCCCTCCCCTTCTAGGGAGGTTAGGTGGGGTATGAAGCCGCACCCGAACACCATCAACATTATTCAATAGACCAAAGTCGATTTCATCGATCTGCAACAATTTCGTCACACGGGAGTCTGCACCCCGGCGGTTTTATGCGGCGCAATGAAATCCGCCAGCAAGTCGAGGGAATTGATGCCGAGCGCGCCCAACAAACCGCGCCGCCCGTTTGGGGCGGCAGCCGTCTTTTCAAACCTTTCCATCGGGTTCCGGGTCGGGCTGCTGACCGGCTTGGCGGTCCTCGCCTTCGCCGTTCTCGGCGGCGTTTACTGGCTTGGCAAAACCAACGTCGATACGGCGGTCGCCGAGCAAAAAACCTTCGAAAACCTGTTCTCCGGGGTCTCGAAAATCGAGGTCGACCTGCAACGGATGCGGATCACCGAACGGGATTTCCTGTCCGAGCGTAAACCGGAAGCGGCGGCCGCCTACAAGGAAAGCCTGAGCAACGTTCAAACCGCGCTGGAAGGCCTATCCGTCGGCGAAAGCGGCTGGGCGTTTGATATCAAGGAAAGCCTTTTCGCCACGACCCAGGCGCTGTCCAAACAGTTTTCAACCGTCGAGAAGACCCGCCGCACCCTCGGCCTCACCCCGGACGAAGGGCTGTGGGGGAAACTAATCGCTTCGACCGAGGCGGTGGAGAACGAACTCAAGCAATGGCCCAACGTCGACAAACTCAAGGGCAAGCTCGAAACCATGCGCAAGCACGAGCTCAGCTTCATGCTCGACAAAAACCCCAACGCGCTCAACTTCCACCGCAAGGCGTTCGGCGAGTTCGATTTCGGGCTTTACGAAGTGTCGCTCGACAACGACACCGTCAAACTGCTGACCAAGCTGGCGACCCAATACCGTAACGATTTGAAAGCCTACGCCGATGCGATCCTGGCGCTCGAAATTCAAGTCGCAACCCTCGATCAGTCTTTCAAATCGACCCTGCCCCTGTTCAACCAATTGAAAACACTGGCCCGCGACAACATGGCCGAGGCGGCGGCGCTGCAGGAAACCACCCGCAGCCAAACCGCCACCTTACTGGCCATCGCCGCCGCCATTGCGCTGACCGTCTATCTGATCCTCGCCACGGTGCTCAACCGGTCGATCACCGCCCCGGTCAAGCGCATCGAAGCCGCTGCCCGGGCGGTGGCCGGGGGCGACAGCGATATCGAAATTTCCGACACCGGCGGCAAAGACGAAATCGGCGCCATGGCCCGGGCGCTCGACATCCTGAAAGACGTCAGCGTCGAGTCCATGAAGATCAAAAGCGCGCTGGACGACGCCTCGGTCAGCATGACCATGACCGACCCGTTGGGCGTTATCGTCTACGCCAACACATCGGCCAGAACGCTATTTCAATCCCACGAAGCCGCCGTCGCCTCGGTGCTCGACGGCTTTACCGCAAATTCGCTCACCGGCATGACCCTCGACCGGTTGTTCGGCGCGGCGGAAAACGGCGCGGCCAAGGCGGTCGATCTGGTCCACGGCTTCACCACCAAGGCGGCCATCGGCGGCGCGACCTTCCAAGTGACCGGCAGCCCGGTCGCCAACCGCAACGGCGAGCATTTGGGCGCGGCCATAGAGTGGCGCGACATCACCCAGGAGTTGGCCTTGCAGGAAGAGGTGGCCCGCTCGGTCGAGGCGGCGGCCCAAGGCGACTTCAGCGGGCGGATCGAGCTGGCGGGCGTCAGCGGTTTCATGGAACGCATCGGCGGCGGGATCAACGATCTTTTGGACGCGGTGGACGCGGGCCTCGCCGATGTCATTCAGGTGATGGACGCCCTATCCAAGGGCCGGTTGGACGCCCGAATGACCGGCCATCACCAGGGGGCCTTCCTCAAGCTGAAGGAAGATTCCAATCGCATGGCCGAAACCCTCAACCGGACGGTGATCGGCATCAACCGCTCTTCGGACGTCATCGGCAACGCCTCCGCCGAGGTGGCCAACGGTATGGACGCCCTGGCCCAGCGCACGGTCAATCAGGCGGCCCGGTTGGAAGAAACCGCGGCGGCCATGGAAGAGATTTCGCAGAACGTCAACAACAACGCCGCCAATGCCTTGAACGTGGATCAACGTTCGCGCTCGGCGCTCGGTCAGGCCCAATCGGGCCGCGACGTGGCGGATAAAGCAGTGAGCGCGATCAACCGGGTCGAGGCCTCGTCCAAGGAAATCGCCGGGTTTATCGACACCATCGACGGCATCGCCTTCCAGACCAACCTGTTGGCCTTAAACGCCGCCGTCGAGGCGGCCCGCGCCGGAGACGCGGGGGCCGGGTTCTCGGTGGTCGCCGCCGAAGTCCGTTCCCTGGCCGCCGAAAGCGCCGAAGCGGCCCGCCAGATCAAGGAATTGGTCGGGCGCAACAGCAACGAGATCGCCTCAGGCGTTTCTTTGGTCCGCAAGACCGGCGAGGCCCTACAGGAAATTTCCGCCTCCATCGACGCGGTCTGCCTGAGCGCCGCCGAAATCGCCGCGGCCAGCCGACAACAGGCCGATACGGTCGCCCAGGTGTCGGAATCGGTGACCGAAATGGACCAATCCACCCAACGCAACTCGGCCCTGGTCGAAGAGTTCCACGCGGCCTCCTCGTCGCTCAAGGAACAGGCCGATCAGCTGCTCGAACTGGTCGGCTTCTTCACGGTCGACGAAAACAGCGCTCCGACGGCCTTCGCCGCCGACTGGACCGAGGCGCTGGACGGCGGGGCCTATGCGATTAATTAGAGCTCGATCCTAGTGCGTTTCCCGATATTCCCCTGGTGTTGGGTTCAGTCCCGCGCCACGGCACCAGGAGCGGTGGCGGGGCATGCCCACCGGTTCCTGGTGTATTTGAACTTCGGCGTTGGGATAAACCTCGAGCAAGCTGTCGATCACTTCTTCGGCAAATTGATGAGCATCTCTTAAAGGGATGGCCGGGGCCATCTCCACATGAAGCTGGATGAACAATTGGTCTCCCGAAGAGCGCGTGCGCAGGTCGTGGACGTCATGGACTTCAGGGTGGGACAGGGCAATAGCACGGATGTGATGCCGCTCCTCGTCGGATAGCTCTCGGTCCATAAGGACGTCTAAAGCCTCCATCAGGATGCTTTTTGCGTTCCATGCCAAATAAACGGCGATGACAAGCGCAATCGCAGAATCTACCCAGGCGACACCGCCAACGCCGGCAATCAGCAGCGAAACGATGATCCCTATGTGCATCATCACGTCTGCTTTGTAGTGCAGCGAATCCGCCCGCACGACCAGCGAGCCCGTCAACCGGATCACATATTGCTGGTAGAGGACCAACCCGCCCATCAGAGCGACGACACCGACCATCGCGGCGACACCCCAAGCAGCATTGTCTATGGGGAAAGGGTGGGTGAAACGGTCAATCGCCTCGAAAGAGATCACGATAGCCACGCCAATAATGAAGGCCGACTGGGCCAGGGAAGCCACAGGTTCCGCTTTGCCATAGCCGAAACGGTGCTCCCTATCAGCCGGGCGCAAAGCCTGGCGCACCGCTAGAAAATTAATCAGCCCCATGGCGCTATCGAGTATCGAATCCATCAAGGCGCTCAGCACACTGACCGAACTGGTCGCGGCCCAGGCGCCAAACTTCATGCCGAGCATAATAACGCCAACGGCAAGAGACATGGCTGTGGCCGTTCTTTTCAACCGGGCGATCTTTTCTGGAGGCAGATTCGCGCCGGACTCCGTCATAGGCGTATTCCTTCACGACTCTTATAAATCTCTAAACTATTGAAAACGAGCAGATTCACGCATTCATATTTCACCACGAAGTGGTTCAATATAAATACGATCTGCTCTAGGTCGCCAGAGCGGTCTTCAATCACACCCAATGATAGCTGGACAGCCGGAGTTACGCGATTAATTAAGTACGAAAAAAGTACCCCACCTAGCCTCCCCTAGAAGGGGAGGGACTTAAAAGCGGTTGTCCTTCATATTCCCTCCCCTCTTAGGGGAGGTTAGGTGGGGTACCGCCTTAATTAGTCTTTGCGGACCATGGTGCCGGTTTTGGGCGTCGTCGCTTTGACGTAGCTGCCCGGCGCGTCCTCGATGGGCTTGAGTTTGCCGCCGCCCGGTTTGCGGGCCTTGACCTTGCCGCCGCCCTTGCGGGCCACCCAGGCTTTCCAGTGCGGCCACCAGGAGCCTTCGTGCTGGGTCGCGGTTTCGAACCATTCTTCCGGGCTGGCCGGGTTTTTGTCGTTGGTCCAGTAGCCGTATTTCTTCGAGTCCGCCGGGTTGACGATCCCGGCGATGTGGCCGGAGCCGCCGAGGATGAACTTGACCGGCCCGGAATAGAGCTGGGTTCCCTTGTAGCAGCTGACCCAAGGCGCGATGTGGTCTTCCTTGGCCGCGATAATGCAGGTCGGCACCTTGATGTCGCGCAGATCGATGGGCACGCCCTTCATCTTGATGCCGCCCGGCTTGGAGAGTTTGTTCTCGTGGTACATGGAATGGAGATAGAAGTTGTGCATCATCGCCGGCAGGCGGGTGGCGTCCGAGTTCCAGTAGAGCAGGTCGAACGGCATCGGGTCCTTGCCCAGCAGGTAGTTGTTGATGACGAAGGACCAGACCAGATCGTTGGAGCGCAGCAGGCTGAACGCCGTGTTCATGATCGAGCCGTCGAGGTAGCCGTCGCGCTCCATGTATTCGTCCAGGCTTTCCAGCTGCTCCTCATCGACGAAGACCTTGATGTCGCCGGCGATTTCGAAATCGACCATGGTGGTGAAGTAGGTCACCGAGGCGATGCGGTCGTCGCCCTTCTTGGCCATGTAGGCCAGCGTCGCCGCGGTCAACGTGCCGCCGATGCAGTAGCCGATATGGTTGACGGTCTTCTCGCCGGTCGCCTGTTCGATGGCGTCGAGCGCCTTCATGATGCCCAGTTCCATATAGTCGTCGAAGTCGATATTGGACTGGCTGGCGTCCGGGTTGACCCAGGAAATGACGAACACCGTGTGCCCCTGGTCGACCGCCCATTTGATGAACGATTTCTGCGGCCCGAGGTCGAGAATGTAGAACTTGTTGATCCAGGGCGGCACGATCAGCAAGGGCCGTTTGTAGACCTCATCCGTGGTCGGCTCGTACTGCAACAGCTGCATCAACTCGTTTTGGAACACCACCTTGCCCGGCGTGACCGCGAGGTTTTTGCCGACCTCGAACTTGTCGATGTCGGTCATGCGGATCTTCAGCTTGCCGCCGCCCAGCTCCATGTCGGCCAGCATGTGCTCCAGCCCGCGGACCAGGTTTTCGCCTTTCGATTCCACGGTGGCGCGCAGCACTTCCGGGTTGGTCAGCGCGAAGTTGGTCGGCGCGAAGGCGTCGACGATCTGGCGGGTGTAGAAGTCGACCATCAGCTTGGTCCTGGCATCGATCCCGTCGACGCTTTCGGCCAGAGCGGTGGCGTACTTGCCCATCAGCAGGTAGCAGTCTTTGAGGTAGTTGAACGTCGGGTTTTCGTTCCAGGCGTCGTCCTTGAACCGCCGGTCGCCACGGCCCAGATCGAGCGCCGGTTCGACCTCTTCGCCCTGCAAACGGCGCAGGGTGGTCTCGGCGACCTTGGCGTAGTCCTGCCAAAAGGCCATCTGGGTCTGGATCAGCTTGGCCGGGTCCTTCATCAACTCGGCCGACCACCGGGCGAAGGCTTTGCTGATGACCACCGGGTCGGGGAACACCGGCTCGTCGTTTTCGTTCGAGCGCGCCGCGTATTCGGCAATCAGCTTCTGCGAGCGCAGGCCCACGTCCATGAGGATCGTCGCCAACTCCTGAGGGTTGACGTCGGGCTGCTCGGCAGGGGGGGTCTGTTTCGCCATTTTTCGTCCTAGTCCAAAACCTGTTGGTTCGTCTTTTCGTCGAAGTCGCGGTTACCTGCCCCGGAACGTTTCAAAGATCAAAAGAAACCTCGGTTAAGAAAGCTCCGGTGTGCTTGATCGTACCAAATTTAAAAGTTTTTCGGTACCGCGATGCCCTTCTGGTTGCAGGCCGCGACCACCGTGTTGCGCAGTAGGCAGGCGATGGTCATCGGGCCGACGCCGCCCGGCACCGGGGTAATGGCGCCCGCCACTTTCGAGGCCTCGGCGAAATCCACGTCGCCGACCAGCCGGGTTTTGCCCTCGCCTTTTTCCGGCGCATCGATCCGGTTGATCCCCACGTCGATGACGGTCGCGCCCGGCTTGATCCAGTCGCCCTTGACCATCTCCGACCGTCCCACGGCCGCCACCAATATATCGGCCCGGCGGCACTCTTCGGCAAGCTCTTTGGTCCTGGAATGCGCAATGGTCACCGTGCAGGACTCAGCGAGCAACAACGCCGCCATGGGCTTGCCGACGATGTTGGAGCGCCCCAGCACCAAAGCCCGCAGCCCCGACAAACTGCCCAGATGATCTTTCAACATCAACAGGCAGCCGAACGGCGTGCAGGGCACCATGGCGGTCTTGTCGCCGGTCGCCAGCTTACCCGAGTTGATGACGTGGAACCCGTCGACGTCCTTCTCCGGCGCGATGCGGTCGATGACTTTTGATTCGCTGATATGATCGGGCAGTGGCAATTGCACCAAAATCCCGTGGACGTTGGGCGCTTCGTTCAATTCGTCGATCAGTTCCAGCAGCGCGTCTTCCGAGGTCGCGGCGTCGAGCTTGTGCTCGAAGGAATGCATCCCCGCTTCCAGGGTCTGCTTGCCCTTGTTGCGCACATAGACCTGGCTCGCCGGGTCTTCGCCGACCAGCACCACGGCCAGGCCGGGCGTGAGATCGTGATTTTTCTTTAAAGCCGCCACTTCCTCGGCCACCCGTTTACGCACCTTTTCCGCAAAGGCCTTGCCGTCGATGATCGTTGCGTCGCTCATGCCTGTCGTTCCACCCATTCGGTTAGTTGCCTGATCAGGGCGCGCGGGTCGCCGTGATCGATTTCCAAAGTCTTGCGCCGGTCGGTTTCGCCCGCCACGACGGTGAGCGCCGACTTGGGCAGCTTCCATTCCTTCGCCAGCATCTTGACCAGGGCGGCGTTGGCCTTGCCTTTTTCCGGCACCGCCGTCACCCCGGCCTTCAAGGCCTTCGCCCCTTCCGCGTCCTCGACCACCCCGCCGACGGCGTTGCGCGAGGCCTTGGGCGTCAGGCGCAGATAAAAACGGACCCGGCCATCGGGTCCGATAAAAAACGGTCCGCTATCCGCCAATCTTGAAGGCCAGCCGGACCAGCATGTTCTGGACGAAGTAGAGCCCGAGGATCAGGATGATCGGCGAGACGTCGATGCCGCCCAGGTTGGGCAGCAGATTGCGGATCGGCCGGAGCGCCGGTTCGGTGATGCGGAACAGAAAATCCGCCACCATATAGACGAACCGGTTCGACATATTGATCACGCCGAACGCCGTCAGCCAGCTCATGATCACGCTGATAATCAGGGCCCAGATATAGAGGTCGATGACCGTCATAAATATCTGGAGCAGAGGCACCAAGACCACGTCCATGTTCGAAGTTCCCGCCTTCCAGTCCACAACTCAAAAAAGTTGTGGCTAACCTATCCTCCCCGGCGCGCCCTGGCAAGACGACACACATGCTTTTACAACCACTTTTCAACCGTCAAACCCCTTGACACCACGCCCCCGCGTCCACATTATCCGGCCACCACACAGTGTAAGGGGCCGTAGCTCAGCTGGGAGAGCGTCGCGTTCGCAATGCGAAGGTCGGGAGTTCGATCCTCCTCGGCTCCACCAATCAAACCCCGCAGGTCACCCCTGCGGGGTTTGTCGTTTTTGGGGGGTTGCTTTTTAGGAGAAGACACTGTTTAGTTGTGTTTTTCAAGCACATAAAAGTTCGGTAGTGATTGATAAATCCAACGAATTTTGGAAGCGAAGGGTGGAAAATGCCTGACATAACATATGAAGTGAACGTTTTAGCTGCCAAGGGTGCCCCCTTCGCTATGAAGATGCTTATTGAGTGCATAGAATCTGGTGGTGCGTTTATCACCTACGGATCAATTGCTGCAGAACTTGAGCAGCAATTTGAAATTCCTAAAATCGCTCCGATTCATATCGGCCATGTTGCGGGAAACATGATGAATCGTTTGCTTGATGTAGCCCCAGACGCACCTTTGATTAACGCCCTTGTGACACGCCCAGGTGGGTTGCCTGGTAACGGTGCAGGCCAATATCTAGCGGACCGATATAAAAAGAAAAAATATTCAGATTGGGACAGCCTTCCAAAACGAGAGAAAATTGCCGTAATTGACACCGAGCGGCAGAAAATTTTCCGTTACAAGAAGTGGCGCGAGCTGTTTCAGAAAGCTTTTGGTCCTCTTTCAGAGACGTCTCTTGTTGATAGAGAAGGGACAGAGGAAGACGGGAAACCTCCACAAACAGGTGGGCGAGCAGGCGGTGAAAGCCCGGAACACGAAAAGCTCAAAACGTGGGTGAGCGAAAATCCGACTGAAATTAAAGTCGCTTCGCGCTTCGGCAACGGGAAAATTGAAGTTGGCCTCCTCTCTGGAGACAAAGTTGATGTTGTATTTAGTGATGGCTGTGAGTTCGTTATGGTCGAAGTGAAATCTCAACTATCAAACGATGTTGATTTGCTCAGAGGAATATTCCAGTGCGTCAAATATCGTGAAATTAGGAAGGCTGAACACGCGCCCTATCAGGCGAAGGTTCGTGCTATTTTAGTGACAGAGAAAGAATTGCCATCACCCCTTAAAAAGCGGGCAGAAATACTGCAAGTTGAGCATCACGTTGTCAGGGAATTACGGTGACACAGAATTGCAGAATTACGATCTCAGATCAGTCTATCCACCGTCAAACATGGCGAGGCATATCCATTCCGTGATGCAATATCCGCACGACGAAAATGCCGTTTTCGGTCTCGGTATAGAAAATAACATGGGCCGCGCAGTCGTAGCGGAACAAGCCGGGGTGAAGGCTTTCCGCCGACCGTCCCTGGCGCGGCGATTCGGCGAGGCTGTTTAAGCTGGCGACGAGTTTGGCGAAATAGGCGTCGGCCTGTTCTTCGCCGAATTCCCGGAAACTGTAAGCGTAAATCCCCCCCAGATCGTTGTCCGCCCGGTTGGAAAGAACGTAGTCAGCCATCCTTGAGCTTGGCTTTCGCCGCCGCCAGAATGTCGTCTGCCGTGCGGGGGCTAACGCCGCTGTTCAGGCCGTCTTGAATCGCCAGCTTGAGCGCCTCGCGCCGTTCCTTGTCATGGCGGATCAAGTCGCGGATGTAATCGCTGGTATTGGCGTAATCGCCGCTTTTGGTCCGGTCCTCGACCCACTCCCGCATTCCGTCGGGCAAAGATACGTTCATCGTCGCCATTTGCATGTCTCCTTATGCGATAAAAATGGCATAAAATGGCAAACCTTGTCAAATTACGGCATTGCTATACCAATACACCAATCAAGCCCCCTTGCCTCTACCCCCATTTTATATTATCATTTATGATAACTTATATGGAGTTCTCCCATGCGGGAAACGGTGCAGTTTATTGAGGAACTGGTCAAAACCGGCGAGGCCAACGGCCTGACCGCCGAGGCGATTGCCGCGCGCGCCGGGATCAAGCCGTCGAACCTGTCGCGCATCCGCAAGACCGGGAAATTCAACGCCGACACCCTTGAGCGGTTGTTAGCCGCCGTCGATTGCCGGATCACCCTTGCGCCCCGCCCCACCCCCCGAACACCGGGACGCACCCTTTCACTGGTCTACAAAAAATTGAACGCCGGACGCCAGGTAAAAGCCACGCCGGAAGAGTTGCGCGCTCTGCTGCTGCGGTTCCGCTCCGGCAAACGGGCCGAGCGGTTGTTTACCCATCTGGTCGGGGTGGTCGAGGAGTTGCCGGTCGAGCAGGTTCACTCTCTGGTCATCGAAGGCGATGCGGCGCTTCCGGCGCTCAAACGGATCGCCGACTACGTGGACGGCGAGGGACCGACCGTGGATTGGATCAATGAGCAACTCCACCCCGGTCGGTCAAAACGAAACTGGTCTCTGGATCAAAACTGACGATCTTCTCAAACCGGCTAAGCCCCCCTACTTCAGCGCGTCGATTTGGGCTTTCAGCTTGGCGTAGGGGATGGTGTCGGGCTTGAGCAGGGCGAGGAGCTTGTTCCAGTAGGCGAGCGCCTGCGTCTTGTCGCCCGCCTGTTGGGCGGCCATGCCCAGGTACCACAGGGCGTTGCTGTCGTTGGCGTCGACGGCTTCGATTTTCTTGACCGCTTCGATGAATTCCGGCGGGAATTTTCCGCCCTCGGGCGTGGCGCTCAAGATCGCCGAGGCGTATTCGGTCAGCACGTCCTTGTCCTGCGGCTTCAACTCGACGGCCTTGGCGAACACCGGGATCGCCTGTTCGGCCTCGCCCATGGAGAGCAAGGTCCGCCCCAGGGTCTGCCAGCTTTCCAGGTCCTGGGGGTCGTCGTCGAGCTTGGCGCGCAGATCGGCGATTTGTTTTTGCAAGCCTTCGCTGGTGCCCGCCGGAAGTTTAACCGAGGTCTGCCGGGGTTCGCCCTTGGCGCGGCGCTCGGCCTCTTCGGCCTTGGCGGT
>Ga0209475_10001065_pt1 | contig 38726 bp, 37 predicted proteins | sample tdDd471_FD_187128 | JGI IMG/M metagenome (GOLD analysis project Ga0209475, IMG submission 187128) | Marine sediment microbial communities from the Atlantic coast under amendment with organic carbon and nitrate - tdDd47.1 (SPAdes)... | ecosystem: Environmental > Aquatic > Marine > Coastal >... | reverse complement strand
GGGTCCCCAGCCGCACGCCGGGCGGGTCGAGCGGCGGCGCCGGGGCTGCCACGGCCGCCGGGATCGCGCCGATCAACCAGGGCAACGACATCGCCGGGTCGGTCCGCTATCCGGCCTATTGCTGCGGCGTGGTCGGCCTGCGCCCGAGCTACGGCCGGGTTCCGGCCCGCAACTACAGCAGCCCGACGCCGCGGGTGATCTCGGCGCAGCTGATGGCGGTGCAGGGGCCGCTGACCCGGACCGTGCGCGACGCCCGGCTGGCGCTGCGGGTCATGGCCGCCGGTCACGTCGGCGACGCCCGCTGGGTCGATGCGCCCCTGGAAGGCCCGCCGGCGCCGAAGCGGGTCGCCCTGGTGCCGGACCCGGCCGGCCGTGGCGTCCAGCCGGCGATCCGGGAGTCGGTCCTGCAGGCCGGCCGCTGGCTGGCCGCAGCCGGCTACGAGGTCGAGGAGATCGAGCCGCCGCGGCTCGGCGAGGTCGCCGATCTGTGGGCGAAGATGGCGATGGCCGACACCATCCGCGCGCTGGACCCGACCATCGAGCAGGTCGGCGACGAGGGCATCCGCCGGGCGATCGCGCTGTGGCACGCGGTTCTGCCGAAGTGCGGGCCGCAGGACACCCTGGACGCCCTGGCCGAGCGCGACGCCATGCTGCAGGACTGGCAGGCCTTCATGGAACGCTACCCGGTCGTCGTCATGCCGAACTCCGCCGAACCGGCGTTCAAGGTCGGCGAGGATCTGATAGACGTGGACACGACGCGGCGGCTCATCGCCGCCCAGCTTCCGCAGTTTGCGATCCCGGTGCTCGGCCTGCCGGCGGTGTCGGTGCCGACCGGCACCCATGACGGCCTCCCGATGGGCGTCCAGATCGTCGCCGGCCGGTTCCGGGAGGATCTGTGCCTGGGCGTCGCCGAGGCGGTCGAGGCGAAGGCCGGCATGACGACGCCGATCGACCCGAAATCGGCCTGACCGGCCGGCGACAACCAGAACACGACAGGAGGAAGACGAGATGGCTGAACGGCAACGGGTCGCGCTGATTTCCGGTGGCGGCGGCGGGATCGGCAGCGCCATGTGCGCCGCGGTCGCGGCCGGCGGGGCCCGGGTCGCGGTGGTCGACCTGGACAGCAGCGCCGCCCGGCGCGTGGCGTCGACTATCGGCGGTGGTGCCGTGGCGATCGAGGCCGACGTCTCGATCGAGGACGGCTGCGCCGCCGCCGTGGCCGCGGTCGAGGACGCGCTCGGCTCGGTCGACATCCTGTTCAACAACGCCGGCATCGGCATCAGCTCGCTGCGCCCGGACGCCGAGCGCAACCTGCCGGACATGCAGGAGGTGACGCCGGAGATCTTCGACCGCTTCATCGCCGTCAACCTGCGCGGCCCGTACCTGATGTCCCGGCTGGTCACCCCGGGCATGAGGCAGCGCGGCTGGGGTCGGGTGGTGAACAACACCACCAGCTTCTTCACCATGCTCCGGGTGTTCCCCTACGGCGCCCTCAAGGCGACCCTGGAAGCCGCCTCGGCGATCTGGGCGACCGAGCTGGACGGCAGCGGCGTGACGGTCAACGTCCTGGTCCCGGGCGGGCCGACCGACACCGCCTTCATCGCCGACGGCAGCGGCATGGACCGCGCCACCATGCTGAAGCCCGAGGTCATGGGCCCGCCGGCCGCCTGGCTGGCCTCCAACGCCTCGGACGGGTTTACCGGAAAGCGCATCGTCGCCGCCTGGTGGGACCCGACGCAGCCGACCGAGCAGGCGGTCGCCAAGTCGGCCTCGCCGATCGGTTGGCCCGAACTCGCTCAGGCCACCCGCGTCTGGCCGAAGGACGCCGAGTAAGCCCGGCCTGTAGGGGCTTCGCCGGGTCCGCGCGAGCGACCGGGCGAGGCCCCGGCCTCAACTCTCCGAGATCAGGCGCTGGTACAGGTGCCAGGTGGTGTGGCCCAGGAACGGGAAGACCACGATCACGCCGACCAGCGCGGGCGCGATCGCCAGAAGCGTCAGCGCGCCGACCGCCGCCCCCCAGACCAGCATGACCAGCGGGCTCGCCAGGACGGTACGGACGCTGGTGATCATCGCCGTGACGAAGTCGACGTTCCGGTCCAGCAGCAGCGGCATGGCGATCACCGTGACGGTGTAGAGGACCGTCGCCAGGAAGCCTCCGATCAGCGTGCCGATCAGCAGGAACAGGGCGCCGCCCGATGTCGTGAACACCCCCACCACCAAGTCTTCCATGGATCGGAAGTGCTTGTAGTGGATGGTGAGCGCCAGCACGAGCCGCACCTGGTAGGCCCAGATCCAGAAGATGAACAGCACGACGAACGACATCCAGCGGAACTCGCGCCGCTGCTGGCGGAAGATCACCAGGAAGATGTCGGACGCCGAGAACGCCTCGCCGCGCTCGAGCCGGCGCGACATCTCGTACAGGCCGACGGCGAGGAACGGTGCCACCAGCGGAAAGCCGACCGCGACCGAGATCGCGACCCAGATCTGGTCGAACACCACGAGCCCGGCGATCAGCAGCGCCCCCAACAGGGCGTAGACCAGGCCGAAGAACAGGCTGAGGCCGGGCCGGGCGACCACGTCGCGCACCCCGGCGCGGATGGCGGCCTTCAGATCGTCGAACGTGGCGACACCGACCGCCAGGCGGCCCGGCGGCTGTGCGTCTTGCGATGCCTGGCCTGCTTGCATGTCCGACTGCCTCCCCATGAATCGACCCCGCGCGACTTGCCGCCGCTTACAGGTCTGGAATTCTTCCAGAGTTCTGCGGAAACCGGACGGCGTCCTTGACCCATCTCAATCCGCAGGCCGACGCCCGCGCCCTGCCCGCAATCCGCCTCGTCCGGCGGTCACGATACCGCCGGCTCTGAATTCAATATCTTTGCCGACGCGCGCCGGGGTCTGCTAAGGGTTGCTCCTCTCCCATCCTGCGCATTCGCAAGGGATATCAACGTATGGACAGCTTCGACTACGTCATCGTCGGCGCCGGCTCGGCCGGCTCGGTGCTCGCCAACCGTCTGACCCAGGACGGCACCACCACGGTCTGCCTGCTGGAGGCCGGCGGGTCCGACCTGCACCCGTTCATCCACATCCCGGCCGGGTTCATGAAGACCATGGTCGATCCGGCGGTGAACTGGCTCTACGACATGGAGCCCAGCGAGTGGACCGGCGGCCGCCGCATCAAGGCGCCGCGCGGCAAGACCCTCGGCGGATCGAGCTCGATCAACGGCCACATCTACAACCGCGGCCAGCGCATGGACTTCGACGGCTGGGCCCAGCGCGGCAACCGCGGCTGGGGCTATGCCGACTGCCTGCCGTATTTCCGGCGCTGCGAGAAGCGGGTCGGCGACGGCGACGACACCTTCCGCGGCCGCGACGGCACCCTGGAGGTGACCGACATCGACTGGCGGCATCCGCTGTGCGACGCCTTCATCGAGGGCTGCACCACCCTCGGCATCCCGCGCAACCCGGACTACAACGGCAGGATCCAGGAAGGCGTGTCCTACGCCCAGCGTACCATCGCCGGCGGCCGCCGGATGAGCGCGGCGCGCGCCTTCCTGCGCCCCGCCATGGGCCGCAGGAACCTGACCGTCGTCACCCACGCCCATGCCACCTCGATCGTGCTCGAGGGCAAGCGGGCGGTCGGCATCCGCTACAACAAGGGCGGCCGCCACGGCATCCCGAGCGAGGTCCGGGCGAACCGCGAGGTGATCCTGTCCGGCGGCACCTACAACTCGCCGCAGCTCATGCAGCTCTCGGGCATCGGCCCGGCCGGGCTGCTGAAGTCGCTCGGCATCCCGGTGCAGCACGAACTGGCCGGTGTCGGCGAGAACCTGCGCGACCACTACGCGCCGCGCTTCGTCGCCCGGGTGAAGAACTCCGAGACCATCAACGAGGAGGCGCGCGGCCTGCGGCTGGTCGGCAACGTCCTGAAGTGGATGGCGACCCGCAAGGGCATCCTCTCGCTGAGCCCGACCCTGGTGTACTGCTTCTGGCACTCCGACGAGGCGGCGCGGAACAGCGACGTCCAGTTCACCTTCACGCCGGCCAGCTACAAGGAGGGCGTGCAGTCGAAGCTCGACGACCATCCGGGCATGACGGTCGCGTCCTGGCAGCAGCGGCCGGAGAGCAAGGGCTACGTCCGGGCCCGCAACGCCGACCCGTTCGAGGCCCCGGTCATCCAGCCGAACTACCTCGCCGAGGAGGAGGATCGCCAGGTCCTGCTGAAGGCCATGAAGCTGGCCCGCCGCCTGCTCGCCACCGAGCCGCTGGCGCCGTTCTACGACTTCGAGGAGTACCCGGGCGCCCAGGTCCAGAGCGACGACGAGCTGCTGGCGGCGGCGAAGGAGCGCGGCACCACCACCTTCCACCCGATGGGCACCTGCCGGATGGGCCCCGAGACCGACCCGACGGCGGTGGTCGACGACCAGCTGCGGGTCCGCGGGATGGAGGGGCTGAGGGTGGTCGACGCGTCGATCATGCCGACCATGCTGTCCGCCAACCTGAACGCCTCGGTCATGATGATCGCCGACAAGGCGTCCGACATGATCCGCGGCCGGGCGGCGCTGGAGCCCACCATCGTGCCCGACTGACCGACGCACCGCATTCACCGGTACACACGAATTTGTTAACTGACCGGTCCCGGCCGGCCCCTCATGCTCAGAATGGCGAGGGGTGGGCGCGACGGCCACCCCGCCAAAGGGCAGGAGGACACATGCGACATCTGGTTCGTGCGGCCGCCATCGGCGCGGTAGTTCTGATGACCGCCGGTGGGGCCATGGCCGCCGGCGAGATCGCCGCTCGTCAGGAAGCCATGAAGGGCGCTGGCGGCGCCATGAAGGCCATCAAGGCGGCCGTCGAGAGCGGCAAGGCCGCCGATGCGGTCGCGCCGGCCGAGAAGATCGCCGCGACCATGCACAAGGTCACGGCGCTGTTCCCGAAGGGCTCGGACGTCGGCGAGACCGACGCCAAGCCGGAGATCTGGCAGGACTGGGCCAAGTTCGAGAAGGCCGCGGCCGATGCCGCCGCCGCCGCCGAGAAGCTGGCCGCGGTCGCCAAGACCGACGACCCGTTCGCCACCGGCGACGCCATGAAGGCCCTGGGCGGCGCCTGCGGCGGCTGCCACAAGCCGTTCCGCAAGCCGAAGACCTGACGCCGACCGGGTGACGCGCCGGCCGCGACCGGCGGCGGCGCGTCGCCTCCCCCTCCCCGAAAACCGTCGCTGCTTCTGCCATAGCCGTCGGGCAACCGGCGGGACCTTCGTGCGATGGCGACAGACGACAGCGACGACCGGGTCGGACACCGCGCCCGGCTGCGCCGACGGTTCCTCGACGCCGGCGCCGAAGCGCTGGCCGACTACGAGCTGCTCGAGCTGCTGCTGTTCCAGGCCCAGCCGCGCGGCGACGCGAAGCCGCTGGCCAAGCGGCTGATCGCCCGCTTCGGCTCGTTCGCCGAGGCGGTCAGCGCGCCGCTCGACGCACTTGCACAGGTCGACGGCATGGGCGAGGCCTCGATCGCCGCCCTGAAGACCGCGCACGCCGCCGCCACCCGACTGCTCGGCCAGTCGATCCGTGACCGCCCGGTGCTGTCGAGCTGGAACCAGCTGCTGGACTACTGCCGGGTGGCTATGGCGAGCCTGCCGGTCGAGGAAGTGCGGGTGCTGTACCTCGACCGCAAGAACCGGCTGATCCGCGACGAGCGCCAGGGCCGCGGCACCGTCGACCACACGCCGCTGTACCCGCGCGAGGTGGTCAAGCGGGCGCTGGAGCTCGGCGCCTCGGCCCTGATCGTGGTGCACAACCATCCGTCCGGCGACCCGTCGCCGTCGCAGGCCGACATCGCCATGACCCGCCAGCTCGCCGAGGCGGCGGCCACCCTCGGCCTGGTGCTGCACGACCACCTGATCGTGGCGCGCGGCGGGCACACCAGCTTCCGGTCGAGCGGGCTGTTGTAGTCTGTCCATTCCCCATCCAGATGATCTGGCGCAGGCTCTCCACCCGAAAACTCGCCATCGCCACTCGCTCGGCCAGTCGTCTTGTCCGCAGCGTTACCGCTGGGCGGCTCTCTTCAACTCTTCCTCGACCTCGTGCAGCGCCTTCACTGTCAGATCTCGGTATCGGGAGACCTCGCGCGACTTGGTGAGTTGTGCGAGGTGCACCCCCGCGTCCGGCTCGAGTGACAATTGCGAGATCTCGTGTGCAAAGAAATGGAACGCCTTCTCGAAGTTCCGCTGAGCTCCGCGCAACCGCTCAAGAACCCTCGATCGGTCCGGCGTTTCCACGTCCGCGAGCCGATGCGCTTCCCACTTCAGGAACAGTCCGTACGTGTATTGAAACTCAGCAATGTGCCACTCCGTGACACTGTTGCTGTCGTGCCGAGAAAAACACTCCGGCGACATATTCGACAGCGTCTGACCCACCTTGCCATAATATTCAATGTTCTTCATAAACGCTGAACGAGCCGACTGGCTAAATTTATCGACATCCATAGATGAGTGACTAAGATTCCAGTTCGAGTGAGCCCTGATGTAATCGTTGATCTCAGAGAGATACGTGAAGACAATTCTTGCTTCTGATTTTGTAAATCTGCAATCATTTAAAATATTATCAATTGCTACAGAATCAAACATTCGCTGAACGATCACTTTAAGGTCACCGATGTTCAATAACGTAAAGAAAGAAAAGACTGACTCATCGTCGATCCGCTTGATGACATTCTTCAGTTCGATACGAGCCCGCACACGCAGCCAAGCCGCGTAAGGATCGCTTTCCATGCTATGTTGAGGAGTTCGTGCGCGGGTGTTGTCGTCCAGCCAACTCGCCAGACCACTGGCGGCTGCTTCGCTTTCGCCCTGAAGCGACTGCATCATCGACAGGAAAACCGTCAGGTACGGCAGGTCCCGGGAGACCGACAGGGCGTTGCGTATCAGTACCGCGCGCGCCGTGAGATCTTGGGTACCCAGACCCTCGCGGCAAGAGACCCGCAGCCCTTCCATCGACCGCATATGCCGGTTGAGATCGCTATACTTGCGACCGAGCTTATCAAGCGCCCCGTCATCGTATGACGTCCGGACCTCTTCGATCCTCGCCGCCACATCGTTGTGGTAGCTGAGCATGTTCGCGACGAGCGCCAGGTCGTTCTCGTACCTTCCGCTTTCGGCAGCGCGAGACGCAGGCAAGGCCCAGTTGCGCCCCAGTCGGATCAACAGCCCGGTCAATTCCTGCAGCCTCTCTCTCACCCGAAGCGAGAGAGTCTGAGGTGCCGAGTAGTTCTCCAACCACGCATCGAGGAGCACGCAGCTGAAATAGGGTACGATTGCCCGGTCGAAGAAGCGTTGCTGCATCTTCAGCTTCTCGAAGATCCCGTCAAACTGCCGCCGGTCCTCCTTGGCACGGCTGCTTAGTGTGTCATTGCCGGAGACCCGCTCGTGAATCGCCTTCAGATAGCCCCAGTCCCGGGCGATCAGGCTGATTTCGTCACCCGTTTCGGTACGAGCGGTCGAATCGAAAAGCATGATGTCAGTCGGCGCGTAGGACCGGTCCGTCGTCAGCATCGAGACCTGCTGATCGTGAATGTTGTGGACCGGCTCCTTGAACCGCCCCGCAACGCTCGCGATCGACGCCATCTCTGCCTTGAAGAAGGGCGTATCGATCTTCGAGAACGGCAGGCTTCGGAGCAGATAGTCAGCGTTGCCGAGCACCGCCAGAACGAGAAGCGCCGCGCCCCACCTCACCTGCGCCTTCTGTTGAATTTCCGAGAGTTTCTCGAGCTGGGCAAACTCGCGGTCCGTATAGGTTCCCCGCTTCTTCGGCGTGAAAAGCGACCCGCCGGCTCGGAGCAGGGAGATCCAGTACGTGCCGATCGCGCCAAACGCGCATCCGCTAAGCATCTGAACGAGATAAATCTTCTGGAAGATCGTACCGCTGCCGAGCACCAGCGAGAACGGAAAGAACCAGCCACCCTGGATCGTGACCAGAACGTTCAGCAGAGTCACGATCACCAGTCCCAGCAGGCCGCCCCTGATCCATGACCAGGCTGGCGCCGGGATCGGCAGTGTCCCCAGATAGGTGATGCCCGCGCCGTAACATGCCGCACCGAGCGCGGCGGAGACCACGAAGACGAGCAGATCCATGCCGTCCCTCCCCCGACCCCCGTCCAGGCAAGACGTCAAATCTACCCGCTATGGTCGCCTAAATCGGCAATGCGTGCAATCCGCCTCAAATCCCACACACGACCGTGGAAGGCGCAGCAGTATCGAGCGCCTTGCGACATGATCCGACGGCCCATGACAAGATGATCCGACGGCCCATGACAAGGACCTGCCGAATGTGTCGAATTCACATGGATGAACAAAACTCGCCTTGAAGCGCCCCAGTCCGGTCAGATCGTTGGGGGACGGCGATTCGGAACGACGAACGCCTTACGGGCGATAGGTCGCAAGGGCCTCCGCAAACGGCAGAGCCGAAATCACAGCGACCACGATCATCAGGTACAGCTTGGACATGCTTGGAACCCTCACATGATCGCGAATTGTCGCACTCCGGCCACTTTCAGTCAATGGGCGCAGCCTTGTTGCGATGTGATCAGCGTGCCTCCTCGAACGGCCGCGCCCCGGTCTCGCGCAGGAAAAGGGTGATCAGTACGCCCCAGGCGCAGGTGACCGGCAGGATCAGGAACGCGCCCTGGTAGGCCGCCAGGCTGTAGATCCGCGCGCCGGCGACCATGCTCCCTTCCCAGCCGAGGTCGAGCAGCCAGCCGACCAGCGGCTGCAGCACCGCGCCGGAGCCGACCACGAAGCCGTTGACGATGCCGAGCGTCACCCCGGCCGACCACGCCGGCGTGTTCTCGCGCGCGACCGCGAAGCACAGCACCATCGACGACGACCCGAAGCCCTGGACGCACAGGACCGCGGCCAGCGACACCGTATCCAGGCCCGGCAGGTAGACCGCGCCGGCGATCCCGGCGGTCGCCAGCACGCCGCCGATCGCCATGAACGGCCGGCGCCGGCTCCAGCGGTCGGATAGGAAGCCCCATAGCGGTGCGCCGACGCCCCAGCCGACGAACAGGATCGACACCAGGGCGGCCGCCTCGGCCTTCGGCAGGTCGTAGGCCTGCTCCACGTACGGCACGCCCCACAGCCCGCCGAACGCCAGCATGCTGCCGGTCATCGCCATCCCGAACCCGGCGGCCAGCCAGACCTGGCCGGTCGCCGCCGCCCGCTTCAGGCCGGACAGCAGGCGCAACCCGTTCGCCGAGGCCGCCGGGACCGGCCGCGGCCGGTCGCGCAGGACCAGGCCGGTCGCCACCGCCAGCGCCAGCCCGAACGCCGCGAGCCCGGCGACCGCCGGGCGCCAGCCGACGCTCTCGACCAGGTAGCCGAGCGGGGCCTGGCCCAGGATGCCGCCGGCGACCCCCAGCATCTGCGCCCAGCCGCTGAGCGTAGCGAACCGGTTCGGCGCGAACCACAGGGCCGCGTAGTTGAGCGCGCCGACGAAGCTGAACGCACAGCCGAAGCCGATCATCAGCCGGCCGACCGAGGCCAGCCAAAGGCCGTCGGCCATCACGAACACCAGCGACCCGGCCCCGGCCAGGGCGGCCGCGATGGTGACCAGCCGGCGCGGGCCGAACCGGTCCATCAGCACCCCGACCGGAATCTGCGAGCCGGCGTAGGCGTAGTAGTAGAACGCCGACAGGTTCCCGAGCAGCGCGCCGCCGACCGCGAAGTCCCGCATCAGGTCGTCGACCATTACCGACGGCGCCACCCGCTGCACGAAGGCGTACAGGAAGAACACGGCGCACAGCAGCCAGCCGAGGCCGAGCAGGGCGGTACGCGGCACCGCGGGTGCGGAAGACGTCACGGTTGTATGGTTCAACTTGGCGTTCGCTTCGCTGGAGGGAGCGCGAGGCTAGGCGCGCGCACGCGACCCGGTCAAGCCGGCGGGGCGAGCATCGGCCTCGGGCATAGCGCGCATGATTGCATGCGAAGCAAATATTCTTGCAACTGGGTTCAAAACCATGTTTGCATTTGATGCAAACAAAATTCCTCAGGACGCAAATGAATCTCGTCGACCAGAGCCTGCGACAGATCGGCATCGCCATCCGCGGCCGCCGGGCCGCACGCCGCATGACCCTTGGCGAGTTGGCCGAGCGCAGCGGTCTTTCGCTCTCCTTCCTGTCGCGGGTGGAGCGCGGTCGCGCCCAGACCTCGGTCGGCAACCTGATCCGCATCGCGGAGGCGCTCGGCGTCTCGATGCACGACCTGATCGGTCCGCCTGCCGACAGGGCGGACGACCCAGGCTTCACGGTGTTCCGGGAGGCCAGCGCCCGCCCCTCGGCAATCCCGGCGACCGGTTACCGATGGACGCCGGTGTCCGGCGGCGGGCCGGGCCGCGGCCTCGAGGTCGCCCTGCTCGACCTGACCGCCGCCACGGCCCCCGACGTTCGCTACGCCCACCCGGGCGAGGAGATCTGCTACGTGCTCGAAGGCACGGTCCGGTTCGTGGTCGGCGAATGCTCGACGCTGCTCGCCGCCGGCGATGCGATCCACATCCGCTCGGACATTCCGCACACGGCGCATGCGGCCGCCGACGCGCCGGCTCGCATCCTGATGGTGACGCACCACCCGTCGGGCGCCGGCCAGCCTGACTGGTGGACCCACGGCGCGCCGCCGCCTGACCGCAAGAACCGGGAGGATGACCGATGACTGAGCAGACCAAGCCGATCGCCACGCACGGGCACCAGCCGTTCGAGGCCCGGCACCGCGACGACGTCGAGTGGGAGACCATCCGCTGGCCCGGCGAGACCGGCAAGATGCTGTTCCATCCCCGCCCGGAACGGCCGACCGAGCCGAACGCCGGAATCCTACGGCTGGCTCCCGGTGCATGCCATCCGCTGCACCGACACGATTTCGCCCAGGTCTGGTACATCCTGGAGGGCGAATTCCGGATCGGCGGCGGCACCTACGGTCCCGGCACGATGGTGTTCCACCCGGATCCGCATTTCGAGGACGAGTTCCACACCGAGAGCGGCGGCGAAATCCTGATCGTGCAGTATCCGGGACCGAGCACCGGCGGCCGGCCGATCTACGACAAGCGCTTCAACATGGCCGACCGACAGCCCGTCGCCGCCGAGCGAACGGATCTCTGATCCCTCGCTACGTTCGCGGGCTCACACCGAGATGTCGACGATCGAGCCGCGCGGCGCGTTCGGGTTCAGCCGACGGATCTCCTCGGCGGCCTGCTCCAGATTGAACTGGCGACGCTCGGAGTCGTCCAGCGGCTCCGCCACCGCGGCCTCGCCGCTTTGCTGCGAGGCGTTCCGGCTGCGGAATCCGAACGCCTCCTGCAGGCCCTGCGCCAGCCGCGAGGGAGCGATCGGCCCGCCCTGCCCTTGCGGGGCCGGGGTCAGGGGGGAGGGTCCTGTCGGGCCGATCGCCATGCTGACGCTCCTCGCTCTCGGGCGGATGTCCTGGCGGAGACATCCGGCAGATAATTAGACCATATTTAGATCGTATTTTATATAACTTTATTCAAGTACCCGAACGGCGTCACGCGAGAATGTCGATCGACTTCGATACCGCCCGTGCCGTCGCCTGCTGCCCGACCGACCTGATGTACTCGGCCCGCTCGGCCGGGCTCATCTTCGCGACGTCGGAAGCCGACGCGATCGGCACCAGCGGCTGGTTGACCGGTTGGGCCTTCAGTCCGCGCCCCGAGCCGGCGATGCTGACCTTGTCGGGGCCGGCGACCTTCGAGTGCGGAATCGGCGCCGGAACGCCGGGTATGCCTTCCATGTCATGCCCCCATGAGTCAGGGCACGATCATCTCACATGAAGGCGAATTGCGCGAGTCGCTTTAAATTCGGAAAGCTTCGATCGATAGATGATTAACGAAGCTTGGCCGGCCCGGTCGAACACCTCAGGAAGACAGAGGGGAAGAGTGGCGGCGTCCCTCCCCGGCCCATCGTCCAGAGATGCCCGACCGGACCGACCGACGAGCCGGCACGCCTTCAGCGCTGCCGGTCGTCGTCGGGCGGCAGAAGCCGGTCGCGAAACCGTCTGGCGAAGCCGATCGGGTCATCGGACAAGCGCCCCTCGGCCGAGGCCTCGCGGGCGGTCTCCATCACGTGCCGCCCGGCGTTCTCCACCCTCGGCGCCACCTTGCCGTAAACTTCGCCGGCGACCCTGGCCGCCGTGCGCCGCACCTCCGGGTTCTGGGCAGCCCGGCGCCCGGCCTCGAAGATCAGGCGGCGCAGCAGGCTCATCCCCCAACCGCCCCGATTGCCCTCCCGGCCTCCTCGATCACCGGCCGCCGCGCGTCCAGGAACTCCTCGAAGGCGGCCGCGAACCGGTCGAACTCCGGCGCACCCATCGGCAGCGACAGTACCGCCATGCCGCGGCGGGCGGTGTAGACGCCGGCGGCGATCAGATCGAGGTGCATCAGGTCGACCAGCTTGCGCGGCCGCTTGCCGGCCTCCGGCGGCGAAATCGGCACGGTCGTGCCCGGATGCACCGCCATCATCGAGCCGCGGCCGGCTACCACCATCGGCAGGCCGCGCCGGGCGATCGCGTCGTTCAGCCGGCCACGCAGGCTGTCGCCGGCGGCGTTCAGCATCACCGCCCGCTCCGGCGTGTACTTGTGGGTCAGCCCGGCCAGGCCGGCCGACATGGTGAAGACGTTGTTGTTGAAGGTGCCGGCATGCGGCCAGCCGTCCGGCCGGCGCGGATCGAACCGGTCGAGGATGTCGGCCCGGCCGCCGAACGCGCCGAAGCTGAGCCCGCCGCCCAGGTACTTGCCGAGCGTCAGCAGGTCCGGGGTGATGCCGAGCAGGCCGTGCAGCCCTTCCGGCGACAGCCGCGAGGTCATGACCTCGTCGAAGATCAGCAGCGCGCCGGTTTCCCGAGTCGCATCCCGCAGACTCTGCAGGAACGCCACGCTCGCCGGCAGGCAACCGCCGGAGCCGCACATCGGCTCGACCAGCACGCAGGCCAGCCGGTCGCCCTGCTCGCGGATCAGCGCGGCCGAGCCCTCGGCATCGTTGTAGTCGCCCATGACGTAGTCGAACGGCACGTTCAGCGGCGAACCGCCGAAGTACAGCACCCCGCCGTGATAGCCGCCCTTGAAGACCATCACCCGGTCGCGGCCGGTGAAGGCGCGCGCCGCGCCGACCGCCATCAGGTTGGCCTCGGTGCCGGAATTGGTGAACCGCACCCGCTCGAGCGCCGGGAACCGGTCGACGATGGCCTGCGCCAGCCGGGCCTCCAGCAGGTTCGGCCCGCCCAGCACCCAGCCGTCGTCGGCCGCCTGCTTGATGGCGTCGCGGATCACCGGCTCGGAATGGCCGTACAGCCCGGCGGTGTACTCGCCGAGGAAGTCGACCAGCTCGTGGCCGTCGGCGTCCCACAGGTAGCAGCCCTCGCCGCGGGCGAAGCGCAGCGGGAACGGGTGATAGTGCAGCACCGTGCGGGTGTTGCCGCCGGGCATGGCCTTCTCGGCCTGCTCCTGGATCGCCCTGCTCTTCGGGTTGGCGGCGACGAACCGCTCCGCCGCCTCGGCGTAGGCCGCGTCCAGCGAGGTGTTGGAAATGGTCGTGGTCATGCCGCCCTGCCCTTTCGCTTCTTGGTCGCGGTGGCCTTCTCGACGGCACCGTAGCCCATGGTGCCGAACTTGACGCCGACCCGCTCGATCTCGTCGTCCGGCAGGATCACCGGCTTGCCGACCTGCAGGGCGCGCCAGTACATGCCGGCCAGGGTCTCGACCTCGAGCGCCAGGGCCAGCGCCTTCTTCAGGGTCGGCCCGATGGCGATCATGCCGTGGTTGGCCAGCAGGCAGGCCCGCCGGCCCTCGAGCGCCTCCAGGGCGGTGTCCGACAGCTCCTGGGTCCCGAAGGTGGCGTAGTCCGAGCAGCGGATGGTCGGGCCGCCGGCCTGGGCGATCATGTAGTGGAACGCCGGGATCTCCATGCGCAGGCAGGCCAAGGTGGTGGCGAACATCCCGTGGGTGTGGACGATCGCTCCGCAGTCCGGCCGGTGCCGCATGATGTCGAGGTGGAAGCGCCACTCGCTGGACGGACGGCGGTTGTCGCTGTGGGTGCCGTCGAGCTCCATCTTCACGATGTCCTCGGGTCGAATCTCCTCGTACGGGATCGCCGACGGGGTGATGAAGAACCCGGAGCGCGGATCCTCGGAAACCCGCACGCTGGCGTTGCCCGAGGTGCCCTGGTTGATGCCGAGCTGGTTCATCTTCAGGCAGGTGTCGATCACCTCCTGGCGCAGGGCGCGTTCCTTGGTCGGCATCATGGCGGGGCGTCCTTCGTGGAAACTGCGTGCGCCGATCCTGGAACAAGATCGGCTAGACTGGAAGAGCGCTGCGGCGGAAACCTGCCCTTCGCGGCTCCGCTGCGCGGCGCACCTCAGGGCGACAGGATATGGGGGACCCGCGGCTCCTTCTAGACTCTCCTATCGTCCTGAGGTGCCACGCATCGCACGGCCTCGAAGGACCGCCGCCTCTCAATCCTCCCCCGCCGCCTGCCGCTCCGGGAACAGCCCCAACAGCCCCTCCGGGGTCGCAGCCGCCACGCCGCGCTCGGTGATCAGGCCGGTGACCAGACGGGCCGGGGTGACGTCGAAGGCCGGGTTGGCGGCCTTGCTGCCGGCGGGGGTGATGGTGACGGCCGAGACCGTGCCGTCGTCGAGCCGGCCGGGGATGCGGGTGACCTCGTCGGCCGAGCGCTCCTCGATCGGGATCGCGAAGCCGTCGTGCAGGGTCCAGTCGATAGTCGGGCTCGGCAGCGCCACGTAGAACGGCACGCCGTTGTCGTGCGCCGCCAGCGCCTTCAGGTAGGTGCCGATCTTGTTGGCGACGTCGCCGTTGGCGCTGGTCCGGTCGGTGCCGACGATGCAGAGATCCACCTGCCCGTGCTGCATCAGGTGACCGCCGGCGTTGTCGACGATCACCGTGTGGTCGACCCCGTGATTGCCGAGCTCCCAGGCGGTCAGGAAGGCCCCCTGGTTGCGCGGCCGGGTCTCGTCGACCCAGACGTGGATCGGGATGCCGGCGTCGTGCGCCTGATAGATCGGCGAGGTGGCGGTGCCCCAGTCGACGGTGGCCAGCCAGCCGGCGTTGCAGTGGGTCAGGACGTTGACCGTCCGGCCCGGCTTCTTGGCGGCAATTGCCTTGATGATCTCCAGCCCGTGCCGGCCGATCGACCGGTTCAGCTCGGCGTCCTCGTCGCAGACCTGGCGGGCGAACGCGGCCGCCGCCTCGACCCGCTCGCCGGCCGCCAGCGGGGCCAGCCTGGCGCGCCCGGCATCCAGCGCCCAGCGCAGGTTGACCGCGGTCGGCCGGGTCTGCATCAGCGCCTCGTAGGCAGAAGCCAGGCCCGCATCGCTCGAATCCTCGCGCATCGCCAGCCACAGCCCCCAGGCGGCGGTCGCCCCGATCAGCGGCGCGCCGCGCACCAGCATCGCCTTGATGGCGTGGGCCGCGTCGGCCATCGAGGTCAGCCGTGCGACCACGAATTCGTGCGGCAACCTGGTCTGGTCGATGATCTCCACCGCCGAACCGTCGGTGGCCTGCCAGACCGGGCGGTAGTGAACTCCGTTGACCTTCATGGCGCGCTCCCTGGATCTTCCGCCCGCAAGGTGGCGCGTCGGACGCGCGCGCACAACCGTTCCGTCGGAGACTAAGGCAGTCCCGCCGCGGCGAGCGATTTCCGGTCGGCCTCCAGGCGGTCGAGGTCCACGCAGTTCTGGGTCAGGCTCCAGCGCTCGACGGTGAAGTCCGGCCGCGCCGACAGCAGGTCGCGGGCACATTGCGCCGCCTGCTCGGGATCGCCGGCGTCGGCATGGGTCAGCACCAGGTCGACGAGCCCGAAGCCCGGCGAGCAGCGGTTGTAGTCCGACAGCACCGCGACCGCGTCGTCCAGCCGTCCGGCATAGCGAAAGGCATGCCCCAGCACGCCGCGATACCAGCCGGGGTTCAGCGGGTTCAGCCGGATCGCCGCCTGCGCCTGGGCGATCGCCTCGTCGGCCCGCTCGGCGAAGGTCAGGGCGAGCGCATAGAGCGCCCGGAGATCGGCATGGTCCGGCGCCAGCTCGACCGCCCGGCCGTAGGCCGCGGTCGAGTCCGCGAGCCGGCGGTAGCACATGTGCCAGTAGCCGAGCGCCGCATGGGCGTCGGCGTTCTCCGGGTCGCGGGCCAGCGCTTGGTCCGCATGCCGCTTCGCCAGGTCGAGCGACCGGTCGCGGTCGGCGGTCCAGTAGAACCGCCCCTCGATGGCGTGCGCGCAGGCCAGCATGGCGTGGATCTGCGCCGAATCCGGATCGTGGGCCAGCGCCTGCTCGAAGCACGCCCGGGCCTGGCGGTAGGTGTCCGCGCTGACCGTGCGAAACAGGCTGAGGCCACGGATGAAGTGCATCCACGCCGTCACGTTGTCGGTCGTCGTGTAGCGCAGCCGGGCCTGCTCGCCCTCGGTCAGCTTGACCTGCAGCGCGGTGGCGATGGTCAGGGTCAGCTCGTCCTGCACGGCGAAGATGTCGGCGATCTGCCGGTCGTAGCGCGCGGTCCAGACCTGCATCTCGGTGCGGGCGTCGGTCAGCTGCGCGCTGATCCGCAGCCGGTCGCCGGCCTGCCGCACGCTGCCGGTCAGCACGAAATCGACGTTCAGCTCGGCCCCGACCTTCTTCGCGGCGACGGTCCGGCCCTTGTAGGCGAAGGCGGTGCTGCGCGCGACCACCGACAGGGTGCCGATCTGCGACAGCGTGGTGATCAGGTCCTCGGTGATGCCGTCGGCGACGGGGTCGTGGTCGGGATCCCGGCTCAGGCTGTCGAACGGCAGGATCGCCAGGACCGGAATATGGTCCGGCGAGGACTCGGCCGGCCGTCGGCCGCCGGCGTCCGGGGCGTCTCCCGCCACCCGGAACACCTCCACCGGCTCGGCGATGTTCTTCAGGCGCTGCGGGCCGAGCGGCTGGAAGCCGACCGCGACCTTGTTCCGGAGCTGCTCGCGTACGGCCTGCGAGACCACGACGCCGCCCGGCGGTGCCAGCGGCTCGAGCCGCGCGGCGATGTTGACCCCGTCGCCATAGACGTCGCCGTCCTCGACGATGACGTCGCCGATGTTGAGCGCCATGCGGAAGACCGTCCGCTCGGCAGCGGCGCGGTCGGCGTTGCGCAGGCCGATCGTGCGCTGCATGTCGACGGCGCAGTTCAGGGCCGCGATGGCGCTCGGAAACTCGGCCAGGAAGCCGTCGCCGGTGGTCTTGAAGACCCGTCCGCCACGGGCCGCGATCTCCGGCTCCGTCACTTCGAGCCGGGTCGCCCTCAGCCGCGCCAGCGTGCCGAGCTCGTCGGCCTCCATCTGGCTGCTGAAGCCGACCATGTCGGCCGCCAGGATGGCAGCGAGCCTGCGTTCCATGGCGCCGACTATAGGCCTGCGACCGGCGATTGACCCGTCATTTCCGCCGGTCTCGGGGCCGCCGGAGAGCCCCGGGGCCGTTGCGAGGTTCCGCTGCCTTGCCAGGTCCGTCCCGATCACTAGGCTGGCGCCAGCTCCCCACCCACGGAGACACCCGGCCATGGCCACCTGCCGCGTCCACATCCTCGGCGCCTCGGGCTCCGGCACCACCACGCTCGGCCAGACGCTGGCCGGGGCGCTCGCCGTGCCGCATCACGACACCGACGACTATTTCTGGCTGCCGACCGATCCGCCGTTCGCCGAAGTGCGGCCGGCCGGTGAGCGCCTCGCGCTGATGCAGGCGCTGTTTGCGCCGCGGCCGGCCTGGGTGCTGAGCGGTTCGCTGGTCGGCTGGGGCGACGAGTTGATCCCGTCCTTCGACCTGGTGGTGTTCCTGCGGACCGCCGCCCGCGACCGCATCGAGCGCCTGCGCCGCCGCGAGGCCGCCCGCTACGGCGCCGAGGCGATCGCCCCCGGTGGCGCGAACCACGACCGGACCGAGGCCTTCCTGGAATGGGCCGCCGGCTATGACGGCGGCGACCTCACCGGCCGCAGCCTATGCCGCCACGAGGCCTGGCTGGCCGCCCTGCCCTGCCCGGTCCTGCGGCTCGACGGCGGCCGGCCGACGGCGGAGCTGGCCACCGAGGTCATGGCTCGGTTGCGCCCGGACCGGGTGACAGCCCCCGACCCCGGTGCTAGAAGCCGGCTACCGATCGACCACGGAGTGCCGCCCGCATGATTCCGCGCTATTCCCGCGAGAAGATGGCCGCCATCTGGGCGCCCGAGAGCAAGTTCCGGATCTGGTTCGAGATCGAGGCGCATGCCTGCGACGCCCAGGCCGAGCTCGGCGTGATCCCGAAGGAGGCCGCCAAGGCGGTGTGGGAGCGCGGCGCCTTCGAGGTCGAGCGGATCGACGCCATCGAGGCCGAGGTCAAGCACGACGTCATCGCGTTCCTGACCAACCTCGCCGAGCACGTCGGACCGGAGGCGCGGTTCGTCCACCAGGGCATGACCTCGTCGGACGTGCTGGACACCTGCCTCGCCGTGCAGCTCGTGCGCGCCGCCGACATCCTGATCGAGGACGTCGACCAGCTGCTGGCCGCCATCGAGCGCCGGGCCTTCGAGTACAAGGACACCCCGACCGTCGGCCGCAGCCACGGCATCCACGCCGAGCCGGTGACCTTCGGCCTCAAGCTGGCCGGCTACCACGCCGAGTTCCAGCGCGCCCGCGAGCGCCTGCTGATCGCCCGCAAGGAGATCGCCACCTGCGCGATCTCAGGTGCGGTCGGCACCTTCGCGAACATCGACCCGCGGGTCGAGGAGCATGTCGCCGCCGCCCTCGGCCTGGAGCCGGAGCCGGTGTCGACCCAGGTGATCCCGCGCGACCGCCACGCCATGTTCTTCGCGGTGCTCGGCGTGGTCGCCTCGTCGGTCGAGCGGCTGGCCACCGAGATCCGCCACCTGCAGCGCACCGAGGTGCGCGAGGCCGAGGAGTTCTTCAGCGAGAAGCAGAAGGGCTCGTCGGCGATGCCGCATAAGCGCAACCCGGTGCTGACCGAGAATCTGACCGGCCTCGCCCGGCTGGTCCGGATGACCGTGGTGCCGGCCATGGAGAACGTGGCGCTGTGGCACGAGCGCGACATCAGCCACTCCTCGGTCGAGCGCATGATCGGGCCGGACGCCACGGTCACCCTGGACTTCGCGCTAGCCCGCCTGACCGGCGTGGTCGAGAAGCTGATCGTCTACCCCGAGAACATGCAGGCGAACCTCGACAAGCTGGGCGGCCTGATCCACAGCCAGCGGGTCATGCTGGCCCTAACCCAGAAGGGGGTTAGCCGCGAGGACGCCTACCGTCTGGTGCAGCGGAACGCCATGCCGGTTTGGTTGGAGGGCAAGGACTTCCGGGCGCTTCTTGGAGCGGACAAGGAAGTCACGGCGGCGCTGTCGCCGGCCGAACTGGACGCCCTGTTCGACCTCGGCTACCACACCAAGCACGTGGACACGGTGTTCCGGCGGGTGTTCGGCCGGGCCTGACGCCCGGCCCAGAACGCCTCGGCCCGAGCCCCTCAGGCCGACTGCGGCTGTTCCGCCAGGATGGTGGCGAACAGCGGCGTCGGGGCTTCCGCCTCGAGCCGGTACAGCAGCTCGCACGAGAACGCCGCGGCGGCCCCTTGCTGCAGCCGGTAAGCATGCGGGCCGTACTCCGGGAACACGATCCCCGGCGCGGACCCGGGCGCCGCATCCCCGGCGGTCAACCCGACCAGCACCACGAATCGCCGGCGCGGATGCTCCTCGTCGGCCCCGCGCACGGCCCCGGCCGCGGCGGCCGCGTCGACCGTGCGGAACGGCTCGAAGCGCAGCACCGGGCGGAACTGGAAGACCCGGCGGATCTCGTTGCCGAGCCGGGCACCGAGGCGCTGGGCGACCTCCCGCATCAGATCGCGGTCGTCGATCGCCCTGTCGGCTCCGAGTTCGGCCAGCCGATCGCACAGCGATTCGGGCAGCAGGCGCGGCAGGGTGAGCACCGGCGCCGTCCGGTCGAGGTCCTGCCGCCCGGCCGCCATCGTCGCGGCGAGGCTCCCGGCGAGGCGGGCGGCCTTGCCGACCGGGTCGGCGTGATCCTCGGCGGCAAAGATCGCCACCAGCCGCTGGTTGGCATCGAGCACGGCCGCCGATGCGACCGACTGCCCGCCATCGGGCAGCGGCGGCCGGAACAGCGCCATGGCGTCGCCGTATGGGTCGATCCAGACCGGCGCCCCGAGGACGTCGGGGTCGGCCGGTGGCCGACGGGTCAGGACGAATCCGTGAACGCCGGCCACGCGAAGCTGACCGGCGTTGCGGGCCAGGCCGTCCAGTGCGCTTCGCCCCGGCCCGGCCAGCGGATCGGGCACGGTCACGACCAGAATCGGGCCGCCGTCGATTTCCCGGTAGAGCTGGCGGGTGCGCCCCGCGAGGTCCGGCAGTGTCAGGTTCGGCGCGCGATCGCCGGAAGCGAGCACCGGGACGCGGGGAGCGCCCGCCGTCGCGGCATCGGTCATCTCGGCGTCACCGGCGAAAAGCCGATCAAGAACTGGCCTTCAGCTCGGCCACGGCCTCGCGCAGCAGCTCGTCCATGCGATGGCGGAGGCGCGCCTCGGTCAGCTCGCCGCCGGCATCGGCGACCCGCTTGAGGACGAACTCGACCACGTCGTCGTCGCCCGGCTTCTCGAAGTCGGACGCCACCACCTCGCTCGCGAAGTTCGCGGCGGCCTCGCCGTCGAGGCCCAGGAACTCCTCGGCGATCCAAAGACCGATGCGACGATCGCGGCGGACAGTCGCCTTGAAGGTCAGTTCGGCATCGTGGGCGAAACGCGTTTCCTCGGCGCGCTCGCGATCCTGGAACCCACTCATCACGGCCCTCCTGGAACCCTGTCGGCTGAAAGCGCGCGGACCATACACTGCACGTTCCGGGTTGTGAACGGCCGATCTCAGCCTTGCGCAACACGGCGCATGTCGCCACTTTCGACCGGTCATGTGCACCGTCGTCATCCTGCGCCGACCCGGCGCCCCCTGGCCCCTGATCATGGCCGCGAACCGCGACGAGCTGGCCGGCCGCCCCTGGCGCGCCCCGGACCGGCACTGGCCGGACCGGCCGGAGATCGTCGCCGGGCTCGACGTCCTCGCGGGCGGCAGCTGGCTCGGCATCAACGACCATGGTGTGGTCGCCTGCATCCTCAATCGCCACGGCACCCTGGGCCCGGCCCCCGGCAAGCGCTCGCGCGGCGAACTGGTGCTCGAGGCACTCGACCACGCCGATGCGGCCGACGCGGCGCACGCGCTGGCCGCCCTGGAGCCGGACAGCTACCGGCCGTTCAACATGCTGCTCGCCGACAGCCGCGACGCGTTCTGGCTGGCCCATCGCGGCGACGGCCACCGGGTCGACGTCGACCCGATCCCGGCCGGCGTGTCCATGCTGACCGCCCACGACCTGAACGACCGGGCCGGCTCGCCCCGCACGGCGCGCTACCTGGACCGGTTCCGCGCCGCCCCGGCCCCCGACCCCGCTGCCGACGACTGGGGGGTCTGGGAGATGCTGATGGGCGCCACCGACCATGCTGCCGACGCCGGCCCCGGCGGGGCGATGACGATCGCCGGCCCCGGCGAGTTCGGGACCAGCAGCGCCGCCATGATCGCCCTGCCGGCACCCGGCGGCGGCAAGCCGGTGTTCCGGTTCGCGCCGGGCCGGCCGGACCGCACCGGTTTCGAGAGAATCGACCTCGAGCCGGCGGCGCGGGCGGCCGAGCCGGCCGATTGAGTTTCGCAAAGCGGGCTGCTATAGGACCCGCTCGGTAACGCCGGTGCGCCGCGGGTGCCGATCCGAACAACTCGACGCCCGCCCGCGCGCCCGGTCGCGTGGCCCCCGGAGACCGCCTCATGGCCAGACGCCGCAAGCTCTACGAGGGCAAGGCGAAGGTTCTCTACGAAGGACCCGAGCCCGGCACTCTCATCCAGTACTTCAAGGACGACGCCACCGCCTTCAACAACCAGAAGAAGGGCGTCATCACCGGCAAGGGCGTGCTCAACAACCGGATCAGCGAGTTCCTGATGACCCGGCTGTCCGAGATCGGCGTGCCGACGCATTTCATGCGCCGCCTGAACATGCGCGAGCAGCTGGTGCGCGAGGTCGAGATCATCCCGATCGAGATCGTGGTCCGCAACGTCGCCGCCGGGTCGCTGGCCGAGCGCTTCGGGCTCGAGGAGGGCACGGTCCTGCCGCGCTCGATCATCGAGTACTATTACAAGTCGGACGAGCTCGGCAGCCCGATGGTCACCGAGGAGCACATCACGGCGTTCGGTTGGGCCGGCACCCAGGACCTCGACGACATGGTCGCCCTGGCGCTGCGCATCAACGACTTCCTGATCGGGCTGTTCCTGGGCATCGGCTTGCGGCTGGTCGACTTCAAGCTGGAGTTCGGCCGGCTGTACAACGAGCACGACGAGGTTCAGGTGGTCGTGGCCGACGAGATCAGCCCCGACAACTGCCGGCTCTGGGACATCCGGACCAACGAGAAGATGGACAAGGACCGGTTCCGCCGCGACCTCGGCGGGGTGGAGGAGGCCTATCAGGAGGTCGCCCGTCGCCTCGGGGTGCTGCCGGAGGCCGGCCCGATGGACCTCAAGGGTCCGCAGGCGATGCAATAGGCGGGAAACCGCCCCCGTACGTAACCGACTGACACTTGACCGACTTGCCGGGCGCTGAAGCACCCGCGAACCGATCGACGGCGGAGGACCGATGAAGGCGATTGTTCACGTCACCCTGAAGCCCGGCGTCCTGGATCCCCAGGGCAAGGCGATCGGCCACGCGCTCGACACCCTCGGCTTTTCCGGCGTGGGCGAGGTTCGGCAGGGCAAGGTCATCGAGATCGACCTCGACGAGACCGACGCCGGCAAGGCCGAGGCCACCGTCAAGTCGATGTGCGAGAAGCTGCTCGCGAACACCGTTATCGAGAACTACGCGATCCGGATCGAGGCCTGACCGGCACCAGGGCCGGGCGAAGGCCGAGCCGAAGCCCGCCACCACCGCCCTCGGAATCCTTCTCGACGTACATGATCCCGGCGCCCATCGCCAGGCTGCCGAACGTTACCCACACCCCGAAGCCGAGCAGCGCCACGGCGATCCAGCCGTTGGCGTCGGCCCGCGCCAGCGACGCCAGCCCGAGCGCATCGGTGGCCAGCAGCGCGGCGACGAACACCGCGGCGGCCGCCGTTCCGACCGCGAGGTGACCGGCGAGAAAACGCATCATCTGGCGAGGTCGATCGGCCATCGAGCCATCCTCCATAGGGCATTCTGTATCGAAAATCGTGCCGATCCGGACGACCGTCAAGCCGCGTCCCTTGGAATTCGGATGACCTCGGCTACAGTAGTCGGCAACGTGCGTAGGCCTGTCGGAGTGAAGTCTTGCCGGACCCGACGACACCGCCGCCGGAAGTCAGCGTCCTAACGGCGGCGCTCGACCACGCCGACATCGGCATTTCGGTGTTCGATCGCAGCCTCGCGCTGGTCTACTGCAACACGCGGTTCATCGAGCTGTTCGAGTACCCCGCCGAGTTCGCCGCGCCGGGGACGCCCCTGGACACCTTCCTGCAGTACGAGTCCCGCCGGAACAAGCACGGGCCGCGCGACGATCAGGTACGGGCGCGGGAATGGGTCCACCACGCCCGCCCGCCGATCGCCGAGCGCCTCGAGATCACCCGGCCGAACGGTACCCAGATCGAGCTCGTCCGGCGGCCGCTCCCGGACGGTGGCGTGGTGACGACCTACCGGGAACACAGCCGCAGCGGCCCCGGCCCGATGGCGCCGAGCATCTCCTTCGAGGCCCTGATGCTCGCCCTCGACTACATGACCGACGGCTTTCACGTCTGGGACGCCGACGACCGCCTGATCTACGCCAACGCCCGGGTCCAGAAGATCAACCAGGCGGGCGGAACGCCGCTGCGCCTCGGCATGAACTTCGAGGAACACGTCCGCGACCGCGTGACCGCCGGCCAGGTTCCGGACGCGCTCGCCGACCCGGAGGCCTATATCGCCAACCGGCTCGAGCTTCACAGGCTCGGCGGCCGGACCCTGACCACCCGGATGCCCGGCGGCCGCTGGGTCCTGATCCGCGACCACCGGCTGCCGGACGGCGGCACCATCACCTCGTCGCAGGACGTCACCGAGCTGAAGCGGGTCGAGCAGGCCTACCGCGACAGCGAGCAGCGCTTCCACGACTTCGTGAACGCCAGCTCCGACCGGTTCTGGGAAATGGACGCCAACCTGCGGTTCACGATGGTGGTCGACACCAAGGTGGCGAGGCGGTTCCCGCCGGTGTCGCAACTGATCGGCAAGACCCGATGGGAGGTCATCGGCGTCGACCCGGAGGACGACCTCTACCTGGCCGCGCACAAGGCGACGCTCGATGCCCACGAAGCGTTCCGCGATTTCCGCTACGAGGTGCCGGCCCCCGACGGCTCGACAAGGTTCTGGCGGGTTTCCGGCGTCCCGGTGTTCGACGAGGCCGGGACGTTCGTCGGCTACCGGGGAACCTCCTCGGACGAGACCGAGTTCAGCCAGGAGCTGGCCCGGGCCCGCCGCGAGCTGCAGGAAGCCCTGCGGCAGGCCGAGGTCGCCAACCGGGCGAAGAGCCTGTTCCTGGCGACCGTCAGCCACGAGCTGCGCACCCCGCTCAACGCCATCATCGGGTTCTCCGACCTGATGGTGAACCGGGTGTTCGGGCCGCTCGGCAACCAGCACTACGAAGGCTACGCCCACGATATCCAGATCAGCGGCCAGCATCTGCTGAGCCTGATCGAGGACGTGCTGGACCTGTCGCGGATCGAGATGGGGCAGATCCGGCTGCGGCTCGGCCGGGTCGATCTGCGCTCCGAGGCCCAGGCGGCGGTCGCGATGGTCAAGGCGCGCCGCGGGCAGCAGATCGCCGAGATTCGCATCGAGGTGCCGGACGGCTTCCCGACCCTGAGCGCCGACGCCCGGCTGATCCGCCAGATCCTGATCAACCTGGTCTCCAACGCCGCCAAGTTCACGACGCCCGACGGTCACATCACGGTCACGGCGGAGCTCGACGGCGACGGGGTCGCGGTCCGCGTGGCGGACGACGGCATCGGCATCGACCCGGCCGATCACGGCAAGGTGCTTCGCCCGTTCGAGCAGGCCGACAACCGCCTGACCCGCCGCTACGAGGGGGTCGGCCTGGGCCTTCCCCTGACCAAGGCGTTCGTCGAGGTGCACGGCGGCGTACTGACCCTCGACAGCGCCGTCGGCAAGGGCACGACGATCACGATTCGCCTGCCCTCCGAGCGGATCGCCGGGCCCGAGGAGGACCTGCAGGCCGCGGCTGCGGATCGATAGCCGCCATGCGTCCAGCACGCTTGCGTCGGAGACGCGTCGGACCTAGGTTCCGGCTCACCGTGACGCCCCCGTGCGACGCCCCCGGAGCGCCCATGAAAACCGCCATCATCGTCTTCCCCGGCTCGAACCGCGAACGCGACATGGTGATGGCGCTCAGGCGCTCCTTCGGGAGCGACCCGGCCATGGTCTGGCACAAGGACACCGAGCTGCCCGACGTCGACCTGATCGTCGTCCCCGGCGGCTTCTCCTACGGCGACTACCTGCGGGCCGGCGCCATGGGCGCCCACTCGCCGGTCATGCGCACCGTCAAGGAGCGGGCCGACAAGGGCGTGGCGGTCCTGGGCGTTTGCAACGGCTTCCAGATCCTGACCGAGGCCGGGCTGCTGCCGGGCGCCCTGATGCGCAACGCCGGCCTGAAATTCGTGTGCAAGACCGTGCACCTGCGGGTCGAGACCGCGCAGTCGGTGTTCACCAGCGGCTATGCCGACGGCCAGACCATCGCGGTGCCGGTCGCCCACAACGACGGCAACTACTTCGCCGACGACGCCACGCTGGACCGGCTCGAGGATCGCGGGCTGGTGGCGTTCCGCTACGTCGACGAGGCGGGTGCCGAGGCCGAGCCCGCCAACCCGAACGGCTCGCGCCGCAACATCGCCGGCATCTTCAACGACACCAAGACGGTGCTCGGCCTGATGCCGCATCCCGAAGACGCGATCGACCCGCTGCACGGCGGCACCGACGGGCGCGGCCTGTTCGACGGCCTGGCCCGCGCGCTGGCGTAAGAGGACCTTCATGACCATCCCGAACGTCGCGATCACGCCCGAGGTGGTCGCCGAGCACGGCCTGTCCGAGGACGAGTACGGCGTCCTGCTGAAGATCATGGGCCGCGAGCCGAACATCACCGAGCTCGGCATCTTCTCGGTCATGTGGTCGGAGCACTGCTCCTACAAGTCGTCGAAGCGCTGGCTGAAGACCCTGCCGACCGAGGGACCCTGCGTGATCCAGGGGCCGGGCGAGAACGCCGGCGTCATCGACATCGGCGACGGGCTTGCGGCGATCTTCAAGATCGAGAGCCACAACCACCCGAGCTTCATCGAGCCCTATCAGGGGGCGGCGACCGGCGTCGGCGGCATCCTGCGCGACGTGTTCACCATGGGCGCGCGGCCGATCGCCAACCTGAACGCGCTGCGCTTCGGCAGCCCGGACCATCCCAAGACCCGCCACCTGGTGCACGGCGTGGTCGCCGGCATCGGCGGCTACGGCAACTGCGTCGGGGTGCCGACGGTGGCCGGCGAGGTGAACTTCCACCCGGCCTACAATGGCAACATCCTGGTCAACGCGATGACCGTCGGCCTCGCCAGGACCGACCGGATCTTCTACTCGGCCGCCGCAGGTCCCGGGAACGCCGTGGTCTACGTCGGCGCCAAGACCGGCCGCGACGGCATCCACGGCGCCACCATGGCGTCGGCGGAGTTCAGCGAGGATTCCGAGGAGAAGCGTCCGACCGTGCAGGTCGGCGACCCGTTCACCGAGAAGCTGCTGATCGAGGCCTGCCTGGAACTGATGCAGAAGGACTGCATCATCGCCATCCAGGACATGGGCGCGGCCGGCCTGACCTCCTCGAGCGTGGAGATGGCCGGCAAGGGCGGCCTCGGCATCGAGCTCGACCTGGACAAGGTGCCGGTGCGCGAGACCGGCATGACCGCCTACGAGGTCATGCTGTCGGAGAGCCAGGAACGGATGCTCATGATCATCCGTCCGGAGTCCGAGGCCGAGGCCAGGGCGGTCTTCGACAAGTGGGACCTGGACTTCGCGGTCATCGGCACGGTCACCGAGACCGGCCGGATCGTCCTGAGGAAGGACGGCGCGGTGCAGGCCGACATCCCGGTCGGCCCGCTGGTCACCGAGGCCCCGGAATACGACCGGCCGCACGTGCCGTCGCCGAAGCGGCCGGTGGTCGCCGCCGCCGACGTGCCGGCGCCGGATAGCCTCGCCGGCACCCTGGCCACCCTGCTGTCCTGCCCGGACATGGCCAGCCGGCGCTGGATCTGGGAGCAGTACGACCACCTGGTCATGGGCGACACCATGATCCGGCCGGGCGCCGATTCCGGCGTGGTCCGGGTGCAGGACACCGACCGGGGCCTCGCCCTGACCGTCGACTGCACGCCGCGCTACTGCCTGGCCGACCCGGAGACCGGTGGCGCCCATGCGGTGGTCGAGACCTGGCGCAACATCACCGCGGTCGGCGCCACCCCGCTGGCGGTCACCAACAACCTGAACTTCGGCAACCCGCAGAAGCCCGAGATCATGGGCCAGATCGTCGGCGCCGTCGCCGGCATGGGTGCCGCCTGCCGGGCGCTCGACTACCCGGTCGTGTCCGGCAACGTGTCGCTCTACAACGAGACCGAGGGCCAGGCGATCCTGCCGACCCCGGTGATCGGCGGCGTCGGCCTGATCGACGACATCCACAAGCTCTGCACCCCGGCCCTCAAGAGCGCCGGCGAGACCCTGGTGGCGATCGGCCAGCCGGCCGACCGCACCGACGGCTGGCTCGGCGCCTCGCTGTACCTGCGCGAGGTCGCCGGTCGCGAGGAAGGCGCACCGCCGCCGCTCGACCTCGCCGCCGAACGCCGGACCGGCGACCTGGTCCGCGGCCTGATCCGCGACGGCAAGGTGTCGGCCTGCCACGACGTCGGCGACGGCGGCCTGCTGGTCACGGTCGCCGAGATGGCGCTCGCCGCCCGCGGCCTCGGCGCGACGGTCGACGTCCCGACGGGGGCCCTGGCGCACGCCTGGTGTTTCGGCGAGGATCAGGGCCGCTACGTGGTCGCCACCGGCGATGCCGCCGGCGTGCTGGCGGCGGCCGCCGCTGCCGGGGTTCCGGCGGCGACGGTCGGGACGGTGACGGCGGACGGTGATTTGACAGTCGGGGCCGGCGATCTCATATCGGTGGAGACGCTGCGGCAACGGCACGAGGCGTGGCTGCCGGAATACATGGCCGGCGGCAGCTGAGTGGGGAGAGGAGAAATCTGATGGCGATGGACGCGGGTGATATCGAGCGGCTGATCAAGGCCGCCCTGCCCGACGCGCAGGTGACCATCGAGGACCTGCGCGGCGACGGCGATCACTACGCATGCCATGTCGTGTCCGCTGCCTTCACGGGAAAGAACCGCGTTCAGCAACACCAGATGGTATACAAGGCCCTGCAGGGGCGGATGGGCACCGAGCTCCACGCTCTTGCATTGCAGACGGCGACACCGGAATAGCCGCTCGCCGCCCGAAAAGGAGGATATCGAGGATGCTCGACGACACCCTGCGCCAGCGCATCGACCAGGAGGTCGGGAGCAACGACGTGGTGCTCTTCATGAAGGGCACGCCGGTGTTCCCGCAGTGCGGCTTCTCAGCCGTCGTGGTCCAGGTGCTGAGCCATATCGGCGTCAAGTTCAAGGGTATCAACGTGCTCGAGGACCCGGCCATCCGCGAAGGCATCAAGGAATATTCGGCCTGGCCGACGATTCCGCAGCTCTACGTGAAGGGCGAGTTCGTCGGCGGCTGCGACATCGTCCGCGAGATGTTCGAGACCGGCGAGTTGACCGAGATGCTCAACACCCGCGGCATCGACGCGCGCCCGGCCGCCTGATCCCGGACCCGGATCGGCGGCTGCCCACGGGCGGCAATCGAGCGAATTGCATGGCATCCGGGAGGGAGGCGCCGTAAGGTCCGGCGTCTCCCTTTCTCGTGCCCGGAGAAGCAGCATGAACGCCCCAGCGGCCTCTGTTTCGCGTCCCGATCCGTCGGCCCTCGGCACCGCCCTCGCCGCACTCCGCCAGCGCCTGGGCGACCGTCTCTCGGAAGCCGAGGCCGTCCGGGAACAGCACGGCCGGGACGAGAGCTACCATGCGGTCCTGGCGCCCGACGCGGTCGCCTTCGCGGAATCCACCGAGGAGGTGGCGGCGATCGTCGAGATCTGCGCAGCCCATCGCATCCCGGTGATCCCGTTCGGCACCGGCACCTCGCTGGAAGGCCATATCGGGGCCGGCGCCGGTGGCGTCACCATCGACGTCTCGCGCATGAACGCCGTGCTCGAGGTCAACGCCGAGGACCTGGACTGCCGGGTGCAGGCCGGCGTCACCCGCAAGCAGCTCAACGAGTATCTGCGCGACAAGGGCCTGTTCTTCCCGATCGATCCGGGCGCCGATGCCTCGATCGGCGGGATGTGCGCGACCCGGGCCTCCGGCACCAACGCGGTGCGCTACGGCACCATGCGCGACAACGTGCTCAGCCTCACCGTGGTGACGGCCGACGGGCGCGTCATCAAGACCGCCCGCCGGGCCCGCAAGTCGGCCGCCGGCTACGACCTGACCCGGCTGTTCGTCGGCTCGGAAGGCACCCTCGGGGTGATCACCGAGATCCAGCTCAAGCTGTACGGCATCCCCGAGGCGATCTCGTCGGCCGTTTGCCCGTTCCCGGACCTGGACAGCGCGGTGAACACCGCGATCGCGACGATCCAGACCGGCGTGCCGGTGGCCCGGGTCGAGCTGCTGGACGACGCCCAGATGCGCGCCTGCATCGCCTACTCCAAGCTCGAGGGCTTCGAGCCGGTGCCCACTCTCTTCTTCGAGTTCCACGGCACCGAGGCCGGCGTGAAGGAGCAGGCCGAGACCGTCCAGGAGATCGCCGCGGAGTTCGGCGGCGGCAACTTCCGCTGGGCGACCAAGCCCGAGGACCGCGGCAAGCTGTGGGAGGCCCGGCACAACTCGCACTACGCCGCCCGCGCCCTGCGGCCCGGCTGCCAGGTGATGGCGTCCGACGTCTGCGTGCCGATCTCGCGGCTGGCGGAGTGCATCCACGAGAGCAAGCTCGATCTCGACGCCTCCGGCCTGGTCGGCTGCATCGTCGGCCATGTCGGCGACGGCAATTTCCATATCGGCTACGTGCTCGACCCGAACGACCAGGACGAGATCGACCGGGCGATCGCCCACAACGACCGCATGGTGCTGCGGGCCATCGCCATGGACGGCACCTGCACCGGCGAGCACGGGGTCGGCTACGGCAAGATCCGGTTCATGGAGGCCGAGCACGGCGACGCCATCGCCGTCATGCGGTCGATCAAGCAGGCCCTGGACCCGCAGGGCATCATGAACCCGGGCAAGATCCTGCCGGCCTGACGATGAAGAGCCGTCGCCGCAGGCCGTTCCTGCGCCCCCGCGCCCTGATCGCCGTCGCCGCAGTCTCGCTTGTCGCCGGCACGCTCGGCCTGTCCAGGGACGTCGGTTTCATCAGCCGCGTGCAGAGCGTCGAGGCCGAGGTGGTCGGTGTGGAATCCCTCGGCTCGGAGGAGGGCTTCCCGCTGTACCGGGCGACCCTCCGGTTCTCGCCGACACCGGGCGAGACGGTCGAACGGGCCGCCGCCGAGACCTACCGCCCCACCGCCGTCGGCGAGCGGCTGACCGCCGGCTTCGATCCTCGGAACATCGACGATATCCGGCTGATGGACATCCGGGACCGCTGGCTGAGCCCGGTCTGGATGCTGCTGTTCGCGGTCGTGACGTTCGGGATCGCGGTCTACCGCTGGCGGAACCCGGCGCCCGATCCGCTCGACGACGCCTGAGTCCCGACGACACCGGCGCCCGATTGCACCGGAGCGCCGTCGCCGGTCGGCTTGACCGCCAGGTAGATCGCCCCGTCCAGCGGCTCGCCCGCTTCCTGGCGCACCATGATCGGCCGGCTCGCCAGTAGCCGCAGGCCATGGCGTTCGAGCGTCTCGGCAACGTAGTCCGCGCCGTGCGCATACCGGCCCGACGGCCGCAGGAACCACCTCAGCCCCTCGACCGCCGTCTCGATCGAGAACGCGAACAACCCGCCGGGCGCCATCCGGTCCGCGAGACGCCCGATCGTGCCGTCGAGCTCGCCGACATAGATGAACACGTCGGTCGCCAGCACCAGGTCCGGCGCCGCTACCTCCTGGTCCAGGACGTCGTTGATGTCACCGCAGATCAGCGTGTCGTAGATCCCCTTGCGATCGGCCCGCTCCAGCATCTTCGGCGAAAGGTCGATGCCGACCAGCCGGTCTGTCCGCGATCGCACCAGCTCTCCTACCAGCCCGGTACCGCAGCCGAGGTCGTAGGTCAGCGCGAACCGCCGGCCGGGAATGCCGACGGTGTCGAGGATATCGACGGTCTCCTGATGGGCCCGGTACTGCAAGTCGCCGACCAGGTGCGAGTCGAAGTGGTTGGCGTAGGAATCGAACAGGCTCCGGACGTAGGCTCTCGGTGCGGTCGGGGTCGTCTCGCCTTCGATCGCCGCGATCAGGTGGCGGGCACCGTCCCGCTCGGGGGCCAGTTCGACCGCGCGTCGCAGATGGACCAGCGCGTCCTCCTGGTGCCCCAGACGCATCAGGAGCAGGCCGACGTTGTAGGCGACCGTGTCGCAATCGGGCATGCGGTCGGCGGCCGACAGATAGGCTTCGACGGCGTCCTCGAGCTCGCCGAGGTCCTGCAGGGCGTTCCCGAGATTGTTCCAGGCCTCTCCGAGCGACGGATCCAGGTCCAGTGCCCGGCGGTAGTGCTGGACGGCCAGCGCCGCCTGACCCTCCGCCTTCAGCACGACCCCCAGGTTCGAATGCGCCTCGGCAAATTTCGGCGAGATCAGGGTCGCCTGCAGATAGCAGCGGGCGGCCGCTGCCGCCTCGCCGGCGCCTTTCAGGATCAGGCCGAGATTGTTGTAGGCATGCGCCATCGCCGGCTCGACCAGCACCGCCTTGGCGGCATAGGGAACCGCGGCCAGGGCGTCGCCACGCTGGAGATGCAGGGCGCCCAGAAGATGCAGCGCGTCCGGATCGGCGGGATCGCTGGAAAGGGCTCGATCGTACAGGGCGGCGGCGGATTCCAGACGTCCGCTTCGATGCTCCCGAACCGCCTGGCGCACCAGCAATGGCGCCGCCACAATCACCGACGACATGTTGCCACTCCATTCTGGAGGGCGGAGCCACGGCCGGCATTTTACCGGCCTCCTTCTCCACACCCGCTAGCCTAGTCTCGCGGCGAGGAATGAACAATCAATTAAACTGAATACGAAACGGCCGGCGCAAGCGCCGGCCGTTCTGCGGGCACCGGCGGCAGCCGGCACCGAAACTCTTCCGATCAGCGCGAGTAGTACTCGATGACCAGGTTCGGTTCCATCTGCACCGGGTACGGCACGTCCTCGAGCTTCGGCAGCCGCAGGAAGGTGCCCTTCATGGCGCTGTGGTCGACTTCCATGTAGTCGGGAAGATCGCGCTCGGCCGACTGCACGGCCTCGAGGACCATCGGCAGCTCACGGCTCTTCTCCTTGACCTCGACCACGTCGCCCTCGCGCACAAGGTACGACGGGATGGTGACGCGCTTGCCGTTCACCTTGACGTGGCCGTGGCTGACGAACTGGCGGGCGGCGAACACGGTCGGCACGAACTTCATCCGGTAGATCACCGCGTCCAGCCGCGACTCCAGGATGCCGACCAGGTTCTCGCCGGTGTCGCCGCGGCGACGGACCGCCTCGGCGTAGTACTTGCGGAACTGCTTCTCGCCGATGTTGCCGTAGTAGCCCTTGAGCTTCTGCTTGGCCATCAGCTGGATGCCGTAGTCGGACGGCTTGCGGCGGCGCTGGCCGTGCTGGCCCGGCCCGTACTCGCGGTTGTTCAGCGGGGACTTCGGACGGCCCCACAGATTGACGCCGAGGCGCCGGTCAATCTTATGCTTCGCTTGCTCGCGCTTCGCCATGAAGCGGTCTCCTTGCTTGTGCCATCCGGTTGCCGGACGGCTGATTGTCCCGATAGGGCTTCCGGACCTGGGTCCGGACCGGGGACGCACCGCATGGGCGGGCACCCCACATTCTCGGGAATGGAGCGGGCGTTATACGGATCGCCCGCCGAAAGTCAAACGCCGATCACGGGTTCTCAGCCGCCCCGCAGGTGGCACGCCGACCAGTGTCCCGCCGGCCCTTCCTTCAGGGTCGGCGTCTCGGTGCTGCACAGCGGCAGCTGGCGGATTGGGCAACGGGTGTGGAAGTGGCAGCCCGACGGCGGGTTGATCGGGCTCGGCACGTCGCCCTGCAGGCGGATGCGCTCACGCTTCAGCGTCGGGTCCGGGATCGGCACCGCCGACAGCAGCGCCTCGGTGTAGGGATGCAGCGGGTTGGTGTACAGGTCCCGCGACTTGGCGATCTCGACGATCCGCCCGAGATACATCACCGCCACCCGGTCGCTGATGTGCTCGACCACCGACAGGTCGTGGGCGATGAACATGTAGGTGAGGCTGAACTTCTCCTGCAGGTCCTCCAGGAGATTGATCACCTGCGCCTGGATCGACACGTCGAGCGCCGAGACCGGCTCGTCGCAGACGATCAGCTTCGGCGACACGGCGAGAGCCCGCGCGATGCCGATGCGCTGACGCTGGCCGCCGGAGAACTCGTGCGGGTAGCGCCGGGCGTGATCGGCGTTCAGGCCGACGGTCTCCAGCAGCTCGACGATGCGGTCCTCGTATTCCTGCCGGCTGTTCGCCAGCTTGTGGATCGTCAGCGCCTCGCCGATGATCCCGCCGACGGTCATCCGCGGGTTCAGCGACGCGAACGGATCCTGGAAGATGATCTGCATGTCGCGGCGAAGCGCGGTCAGCTCACGGGTGTCGAGCTCGATGACGTCCTTGCCCTCGAACCAGACCTCGCCACCGGTCGGCTCGATCAGGCGCAGGATGCAGCGGCCGGTGGTCGACTTCCCGCACCCGGACTCGCCGACCACGCCGAGCGTCTCGCCCGCGTGCAGATCGAAGGTCACGCCGTCGACCGCGTAGACCCGGTCGATCTCGCGCCGGAACACGCCGCCCTTGATCGAGAAGTGCTTCTTCAGGTCCTTGACCCGGAGCAGAGGTTCGGTCATCGCGCGGCCTTCCTCAGGCATCGTAGAGAACACAGGCGACCTTGTGGCCGGGGGCGACTTCGCGCAGCGGCGGCATCGCCTCGGTGCACTTGTCGGTCGCGAATCTGCAGCGCGCCGCGAACCGGCAGCCGGCCGGCGGATGCAGCAGGCTCGGCACGACACCGCCGATCGCCTCCAGCCGCTCCTTGGTCTCGGCGGCGGTGTCGATGCGCGGGATCGAGCGGATCAGCCCCTGGGTATAGGGGTGCTTCGGATCGCCGAACAGCAGGTCGACCGTCGCCTCCTCGACCACCCGCCCGGCATACATGACCACCACCCGGTGCGTGGTCTCGGCGACCACGCCCATGTCGTGGGTGATCAGCATGATCGCCATGCCCAGGCGCTCGCGCATCTCGGCCAGCAGGTCGAGGATCTGCGCCTGGATGGTGACGTCGAGTGCGGTCGTCGGCTCGTCGGCGATCAGCAGCTGCGGATTGCACGACAGCGCCATCGCGATCATCACGCGCTGGCGCATGCCACCGGAGAACTGGTGCGGGTAGTCCTTCACCCGGCGCTCCGGCGTCGGAATGTTGACCAGCCGCAGCATCTCGACCGCCCGGTCCATCGCTTCCCGGCGGCTCATGCCCTCGTGCAGGCGGACCACCTCGGCGATCTGGTCGCCGACGGTATAGACCGGGTTCAGCGAGGTCATCGGCTCCTGGAAGATGATGCCGATTTCCTTGCTGCGGATCTTCCGCATCTCGTCGGGGGACATCTTCACGATGTCCCGGCCCTGCCAGAGGATCTCGCCTTCGACGATCTTGCCGGGCGGCATGGCGATCAGCTTCATCACCGTCATGGCGGTGACGGTCTTGCCGCAGCCGGACTCGCCGACCACGCCGACCGTCTCGCCACGGTCGATGGCGATGTCGACGCCGTCGACCGCCCGGACCATGCCGTCGTCGGTCTTGAAGTGGGTCTTCAGCCCGCGGATGTTCAGCAACGGTTCGGTCACGTCACGCCTCCGGCAGAGCGACCGCCGGTACCCGGCGCACCCTGTCTCCCCCACCCGAACGGAATGCCGTCATCTCGAATCCCCACTGACTGAAAGGCCGGTCCGCCGTTCGGCGGTCCGTCGTGACGCATGACCCCCGCATGGCGTCAGATCACCCGGCGCGGATCGAGCGCGTCGCGCAGCCCGTCGCCGATGTAGTTGATGCAGAGCACGGTCAGGAAGATCGCCGCCCCCGGGAACAGCGCCCAATGCGGCGCGAAGTCCAGATAGTCCTTGGCGTCGAACAGGATGCGTCCCCAGGTCGGGATATCGGGTGGCACCCCGAGCCCGAGGAAGGACAGCGTGGACTCGGCGATGATGGCGACCGCGACGTCGATCGTCGCGGCGACGATCACCGGGCCGAGCGAGTTCGGCAGGATGTGCCGAACCACCTGCCGGGTCCGTGACGCGCCGAGCGCGCGGGCCGCCTCCACGAACTCCTTCTCGCGCAGCGAGAAGAACTGGGCGCGCACCAGGCGGGCCACCGGCATCCAGCGCAGGCCGCCGATCACCGCGATGATCAGGACCAGCACCCCGAGTTCCGGTCCGGCGATCTCCTTCAGCAGGTCGCGGAACAGGTAGATCAGGACCAGCAGCAGCGGCAGCTGCGGCAGCGACAGGAACAGGTCGGTCACCCACATCAGGGCGGCGTCGATGCTGCCGCGCGCCATGCCGGCGACGGCCCCGACCAGAACGCCGATGCCGATCGCCACGGACATGGCGCACAGCCCGACCGCCAGCGAGATCCGGCCGCCATAGAGCATGCGTGCCAGGACATCCTGCCCGAGGTCGTCGGTGCCCATCGGATGGGCCCAGGACGGACCCTCGAGCATCGCGCTGAAGTCGATGTCGTTGATCGCCACCGGCCACAGGACCGGGCCGAGCATCACCGCGAGGATCATCAGCAGGAGGACAACGGCACTCGCCACCGCCAGCCGATGCTTCCGGAACCGACGCCAGGCCTCCATGGCCGGCGTGACGCTCTGGCGCCGGGTTGCCCCGGGCGCGTTAGCGGTAGGAGATGCGAGGGTCGAGCCAGCCATAGAGCAGGTCCGCAATCAGGTTGAAGAGGATCACCAGGCAGGCGAAGACGAAGGTCACCGCCATGATCACCGGCGTGTCGTTCGCCAGGATCGCCGCGATCAGGAGCGAGCCGATGCCGGGAATCCGGAAGATCTGCTCGGTGATGATCGCGCCGCCGAACACCGCCGGCATCTGCAGGGCGAGAAGCGTGACCACCGGGATCATCGCGTTGCGCACGATGTGCTTCACGATCACCGCGCGCTCGCGCAGGCCCTTGGCCCGGGCGGTGGTGACGAAGTCGAGGCGCACCACGTCGAGCACCGCCGAGCGCACGAAGCGCGTCAGCACGCCGGCCTGGAACAGGCCGAGCACGCAGACCGGCATGATCGCCTGCTTCATGTACTCCCAGTAGTACATGAGCCCTGTCGCCTCGATGTTCGACTGGAACACGAACGGCAGCCAGTCCAGCGTGATGCTGAACACCAGGATCAGCAGCAGGCCGGTGAAGAAGGTCGGCAGCGAGAAGCCGATGAACGCCAGGGTGGTGGCGATCTGGTCGAACAGCGAGTACGGGCGGACCGCGGCGTACACGCCGACCGGCAGCGCCACCAGCAGCGCCAGGACCTGGGACGAGCCGATGACGATCAGCGTGGTCGGCAGCCGCTGCATGATCAGCACGTCGACGTCGACGCGGCTGACGAAGGAGAAGCCCCAGTTGCCCTGCAGCATCTGGGTCAGCCATTTGATGTAGCGCTCCCAGATCGGGTCGTTCATCCCGAACTTCTCGCGCAGCGCGGCCGCGACCTCCGGCGGCACCGCCGGGTTCTGCGCCAGTTCGCCGAACGGATCGCCCGGCGCCAGCGCCAGGACGGTGAACAGCACGAGGCTGATTCCGAGCAGGCTCGGAAGCGCGATCAATATGCGCCGGATTAAGTACTGGCTCACGGTGTTGAAGCCCTTCGAAAGAAATGACGGGAGCCGGCCGCCAGGCGGCCGGCTCCCTCGTTCAGACCAGGATCAGGCTTCGCGGAACCAGTCCTTGATGTTGAACGTGTTGTTGTCCCAGCCGCTGAGCGGAGCGTTCAGCGTCTTGGACACGGCGGCGACGCCACCGCGCCAGACCACCGGGATGACCACGACGTTCGCGATGACCAGCTCGTTCATCTTGACGAACAGCTCGGCCCGCTTGACCGGGTCCAGCTCGCCCTCGGCAGCGCGATAGAGCTTGTCGTACTCCTCGTTCTGCCAGCGGGTGATGTTGCGGCCCTGCCACTTGTTCGCCTTCGTGGACACTTCCCACGACGTGAACTGGTTCATGAAGGTGCCGGCGTCGGGCTGCGGCTGGGTGGTCGTGTACATCTGCAGGTCGGTGTAGAACTTCGTGTAGGTGTCGGGGTTGCCGACGTCCGACGAGAAGTACACCGAGGCGGTGACCGCCTTGACCTCGATGTCGATGCCGGCCTTCTGGCAGGCCTGCTTGATGATCGCCTGGGTCTTCTGGCGCGGCTGGTTGATCGACGTCTGGTAGACGTACTTCAGCTTGACGCCGTTCTTCTCGCGGATGCCGTCGGAACCCTTCTTCCAGCCGGCGTCGTCGAGCAGCTTGTTGGCCTTGTCGATGTTCAGCTCGAACTTGGTCTTCTTCGAGGCGAACCGCTCCGGGTTGTTCAGGAAGTTCGGCGTCGCCTTGCCGGTCCGACCGTAGATGTGGTCCTCGACCGCCTGACGATCGACCAGCACGTTCAGCGCCTGGCGAACCGCCGGATCGGTCAGGGACGGGTGCTTGGTCTTCATGCTCGACCGCTCACCGTCGACCTCGGTCCACGGGTCGGTGTTGTTGAGCTGGATGTGCTCGATGGAGCCGCCGAGGGTGATGTGGATCCGGCCTTTGCCGCCCTCCTCGAGCCGCTTCAGGATCGCGTCCTCGACCTGCATGTTCCAGGCGAAGTCGTACTCGCCGGTCTGCAGGACCGCACGGGCCGCCGACACCGCGTCGCCGCCACCCTTCATCTCGATGGCGTCGAAGTACGGCTTGTTGGCCTCGTGGTAGTTCGGGTTGATCTTGCCGCGGACCAGATCGCCCGGCTTGAACTCCTCGAACAGGTACGGGCCGGTGCCGATCGGAGCCAGGTTGGCCGGCGCCTCGCGCGACTTCGCGCCCATGTACGGCTCGAAGACATGCTTCGGGATGAGACAGCCGCGAGCGCCGACGAAGGCGTCCGCCCAGAACGGGGTCGGCTTCGAGAACAGCACCTTGATGGTGTGGTCGTCGACCTTCTGGACCTCGACGTCCTTGTAGCTCGCGATGGTGTAGGTCGCGGCCGCCGGATCCGAGGCGTATTTCCAGTTGAAGATGCAGTCGTCCGCGGTGAACGGCTTGCCGTCGTGCCACTTGACGCCCTGCTTCAGCTTCCAGGTGACCG
>Ga0209475_10001064_pt1 | contig 38734 bp, 62 predicted proteins | sample tdDd471_FD_187128 | JGI IMG/M metagenome (GOLD analysis project Ga0209475, IMG submission 187128) | Marine sediment microbial communities from the Atlantic coast under amendment with organic carbon and nitrate - tdDd47.1 (SPAdes)... | ecosystem: Environmental > Aquatic > Marine > Coastal >... | reverse complement strand
AAAGCTGGAGGCCCGATTAATAAAAATTGCCGGGTTTTAAAGCCCCTGAACCTCCTTGACTTGTTAAACTCTTTAGTTTTAACAAACTTGACAGTGTATTTAAAGCTATTTAGAGCCTTTTTTTTATCAATATCCTGCGTTTTATAGCACTTAGAGAAGATAATTGAAATGATTTTAAAAAAAATCTTGACTTTTTGAACTAATTTTGACTAAAATAGATATATATGTTGATGACAATTCCGGCAGTTGCCAAAAAAGAACAGGTTGTAAAGGGAACTCTATACGAACAGGCTAAGCAGCCGGTTCCCCCGGCGTACCTTGTTCAAATCCAAGGCGGCCAATGGAAAGTCGATATTGATAATCCAGAATGGATTTCATACCTAGCAAATTACCACGCTAAAAAAAATTATATAAATTCCGACAAATTAAAATTCAATGCATTGAAAGAATCAATTGTTGAATCCGTAAAGGAACTTTTAGATCTTGATTCAAAAACCCTGAACCAGCTTTTCATTCTTATGGGTGAAAAATATGAGGAAAAGGTAAATGAACAATGACGGTATTTTCTCAGATTACATCATAGAAGATGAGCCTGAAGAGAAAGAAGTTCAAGCTGAACTATTCGAAGCAGATGATCTGCCAGACATTTCTTTTTCCGGTAAAAAAAAGACTTCTGGGAGAGATAAAAAAAAATCGCGGTCGCAGGATTCAGGTAATACAGAAGAGAATAATGCCGATCAGGAACTTATAGATCAGGCAAGAAGCGCTTCCTACAAAAAAACTGTACATGATCAAGAGATTAAATCAATCAAGCTGCAACGGGAGAGAATCCAGTTAATGAAGGATTCTGAAGAAGTTGGTGAGATAGCTTTTTTTGATTTTTGTTTTGTGTCTTATATGGAGAAAATGAATATTGATTCTTACAAAATGATTGATAGAATTGAACCTAGAATCTTAACTCTAGTCAATGAGAAGAAGGGCGGTGCCATAATCGAAATGATCAAGAAAGAGCTTAACAATGTAATTAAAAGTGTTAAAATTGCTCAAGCTAATGAGGTCAAAAGATGGAACGCGGGTTAACTCAAGCCCTATATCAAAATTCACAATACGAAATAATAGAACTGATTCAACAGAATCAAATGGATTATGCGCTTGAAAGAATAAACGCACTTCCAGAGGAATATTATGTTCAAATGTTTTCCGATTGGGCGCAGGACAATAGATATATTCCAGAGGGAATTTCTGACTTCCCGGGACCATTTGACAAAGAGTTTGCCCCGCATTGGAACGAAGTCCTTGACAGGCTTCATCCTGATGACCCTGTGAGGATCATATCAGTAATAAAGAGTGTACAGTCAATGTTTACTACAACTGTATGTGAAAACGGCATGGGCGCGTTCATACGAAACAAATTAGGATCTATTCTCTATCTGACATCTACCAAAACTATTGCCAGTGTTAGGGGTTCGGCCAACATTGATACTTTGATTGATAATTCTAACCTTGCGGAATATATCCGGCCAATGTCGAACAGGAATAAAAGAAAAACTAAAGATAATGTTTTATATAAAGAGCTTGCCGGTAATAGCATTTTTATGATGTCCTCTTACAATTCGGTTGCGGATCTGAAATCAAACAAGTTTAACTTCATTGTAGAAGATGAGCTTGACGAAGCAGCGGCTGAAATTAAAGACCTTGGGGACGTTGAAAAAGTTGTTGAGGGTCGTACATATGGGACCGCATTCTATAAGATTCTGCAAGGGTCTACTTCTTCCAGAGCTGAAACTTCAAGAATATATAAAAATTATCTCCTTGGGGATAGAAGACATTTTTTTCCTCCCTGCCCTCATTGTGGAGAAAAGCAAGAACTTGATCTAAAAAGGGAAGGTGAAGATTTTGGACTTACTTTTAGAAGAGATACAGATAAAAAAACCGGGATAAAAATACTAAAGAAAGAATCTATCAGGTTTATTTGTAAATATTGTAAAAAAGATTTTCATGAATCTGATAAACACTGGCTTTTAAACAATGGCGTATGGCGGCCCACCAGTCAAACAACGGACCCGTTAAGAACTTCATACAAGGCCCCAGGGCTTTTATCCCCTGTACTGCCTTGGGCTAGGATCTGCCAAGCTTTTATTGATACGGGGTTCGGGCAGGATATTCCAAAATATAAAGATTTTGTTATTGATATGATGGCTAGTCCTTGGTTTTCTGTTAAAAAGTCAGCCAAGTGGGAAATGTTAAAAGAACGGGCTGAAGAATATACTCTTGGAATTGTTCCACAAGGAAAACTTAAAACAATAAGCGGGGTTGAGGTTTATACCGGCCCAATGCTTTTTTATGGTGGGGTAGATGTCCAAGGGGACAGATTAGAATTGGCGGTTGTCGGCTTTGGCTATAATGGTGAAAAGTGGATAGTTGACAGACAGGTTTTTTATGGTAACACAGCTAGAATTGATGATCCTTGTTACACTGCCCTTTCAGACTTTGCCTATCAAAAAACTTATCTTGTTTCAGGCCAAGAAGTTTATATTGGCGGGATTGCAATGGACGCAGGATATGACCCAAGAAAAGCAGCCAAAAGGAAAAAAGATTTCAACGGAAAAGCCCATATAGTTTATGAGTTTGTTTCCTTAAGGCAGGATAAATTTATTGCTATAATGGGTAATCCTGATGAAAAATCAATGGGAATAATTAAAGAAAGTAGAATAAACGATGTTAAGACAACACTAACCAAAAGATATATGGTTTCAGTAAGTCTATTAAAAGAGTCTATTTACGCCATAATTGAAAACTCTGAAGGGTTTAATACAATTCATGTCCCCAAGTATGTTATTTTGGAAGGTGTAAAAGTAGAAATTGAAGACGAGTTTTACAAACAAATACTTTCTGAGAGATACCAAGACGACCCGAAAAAGCCGGGGAAAATGGGCTGGTTTCCAATCAGGGCAAGAAATGAAATGTTAGACGTTTTAAATTATTCAATCGCTAGGGCTTATTTTGATAATATTTTTGCTTGGTCGATAGAAGAATATTCAAGCTACTACAAAGATTTAACCGGTAACTATGAAGAAGATTATGAAGATTACGGGGCCGAATATAATTAGTACTTTCAAAAGTACTTTTTAAATATCAGTACTTTTAAAAGTACTAAATAAAAAACCCCTTCCGCGAGAGCGGAAGGGGAACCGGAACTGATAGCACCATATAAATGGGAATCACACAACAAAGTAACTATAAGTCAACTTTCATTTTCTTGCAACAAGGAAAGATCAAAATTGTTTTCTTTCAGGTGTTTAATGAATCGATTTTCATAAACTATATTTTTATTTTTTGCATCATACATAAGGATTAAAAACTCCTGCCAAGGGTTTGGCGTTCGCTCTCCCCTTTCGTATTTAACAATTGTCCGCTCATGTATTTTGACATCCTCTCTAAAATGAAGGTAATACTCACTCATTCTTAGAAGTTCAGCAGCAAAAGCTTTTCTTGTTAAATCTCCTCTTATCTTCTTTATGTCCTCTGGTTTCATTTTAAAAACTCCATATTGTAAAGATAGAAAATGTTACAAGCAAAATGCCGCAAATAGCTGTCAGATAAGTATGGAAATACAGTGATATTCTTGAAGAGAGCACATCAAGAAAATAACCAGTCATTAATGCCCCATACAGGAAAAGTACTAAACACGTTAATGTATATTTTAATAGTAAAATAGTAGCTTCATTCATTTTAACTTCCTTTGATAGCCGGTAATAATTGAAAGAGGGTTTGTTCCTGTTTTTGTACAGTACAGCAAAACATCATTTGTTTTTACTATCGACCCGATTGCTTTGTAGGCCATATAAACAGTTTTAAAGTCATAGATTGTTTGTTGTGAAAGCTTTAATGCAATTTTTTCTTTTTTTGTGTGGATTGGTGATTGAATATCTGAAAATCTAAATGATCTTGATTTTAGAAGATCTATTTCTAAAAGACTATCATTATTAAATTTTTCCATATTCTCTGTAAAAATTTCAACAAAATTCATGATCTGTTCTTTTGATAACTTATATTCCATTTGGTCCCCTTTGCCCCAATTAAGGAGCTGTTAAAATTAAAAACCCTTACCAGTAATAATAAGAGCTGTAAGATGATTGTTTATATATAAGCTCTTCTAATTTCAATCTCTTTTATTGTTGCTTCTATCGGAATTCTTAGTTCTTCAGGACAATAAACTAGCATCATTATTAACCCCTTTAAAAGCAATTCGGCTTTTTCTTGAGTAAATAGTTTTTCGCTAGTAAAAATGTCTCGCGCAATCCTGATTTCATTGTAACAATATTTTGGATCGTTATATATTTCTGTTTTCATTTTTGCTCTTTCTCCATTTCTTTTATTCTATTATTCCAAGCAATTGGAGATAATCCCCCGCCTTCACTACGATAATTTAAATAATCACTACAAAGAGTTTTGCTTCCGTTTTTGTGGAATTTGTTAATTTGCTTTATGATCTTTCTTCTTTCTGATAGTCTTTTTTCATCTTTCATTTGGTCCCCTTTGCTCCGCTGCCGGGGCGATAAACTTTAAATTATTTTAAAATCTCTCTGGCTGTTTTGATTGACTCTTTAGCCGCTTCGCTTTTATATGCGTCAATTGCCTGTTCCCATGTATCAAAGAATTTACCCATTCCGTTGTAAGCTGCATGTGCTGCATTTTTACAAAGTACATTGATAGAATAATCTGATTTCATAATGAAGAACTCTTTCTTCCCTGCTGTAATAGTAACTGAATTGTGTGTTCCTGTTTGAATCTGTAATTCCATTTTCTTCTCCCGGTTTCTTTATGTTCTTATTATATTACCCATTGGGTAACTTGTCAACATATTCATCACAAAAAAATAAAAAAAAGAGTACTTTTAAAAGTACCCTTGCAACCTTATTTATTTTTATTTATGCATAATATGATTTGAATTTTTCTATGGGCGTTCCTGATCTGATTTCACGTTCAATATTTATTAATTCTTTTGAGCCACCATTAAAAACTACAACCACATTACCGTTTTCGTTAAAAACTGTCATTTCAAAAAATCCCAAACTACTTGTATTTCTAAAATCACTAAAACTATAATTTGTCATCTTTCTTTCTCCCGGGGCCTTAGCCCCTTATTATTTATTTTATTAAAGTTTTAAGTTTTTTTAAATAAACTTTTTCTGCCTTTTCAGGTGAATCACAATCGATTATGTTGTGACAACTAGTCCTTGATACAGTATGGACTTTATAGATTAATGGAGTATCCATATCCTGCACCCATCCTCTTTTGCTCTTATCCCATTTTAATGATCTTGTGGGTTTCAATTTTTCAACTTCGCGGTATTTTGTTTCTTTCATCTCTCTATCTCCTATCTAATTACAAGTATATTACCCATTGGGTAACTTGTCAACACTTTCTTAGCCTTTTTTTATTTCTTTTGAATTTTTTTATATAAGGGTTTATAATAGGCGCATGAGTAAAGGTGATTTATTTTTTATCAGGAAAGATTTTAATCAATGCGAATATGAAGACGCGGCGGGAGAAAAACAAAGGGCGCTTGTTGTTGTTAATCCGCTAACTGAGCAAAATGATATTATTAAAATTCCTATTGATTTTTATTTTTCCAAAGCGAACGGAGTACCAACAACCCTTTCAGCTCCTGCCAGTCAAGATACAAGAACCCTAGAAGTTGTTGACCCTTCTTCTTTTTCTATAGGGGACAGAGCTTTACTGACTACCCCGTTCGGCGTTTATAGCGGGGACGTAAAAGCAGTGGTTGGAAGTGCAATCACGGTTGCTCCTCTTTTGAATACTGATTACCTAGCCGGGGCTTCAGTCCAATCAAGAACGATTGATTTAAATGTTGACGGGTCGGTTACTCCTCAAAAGTTCGAAGCTTTTCTTCCTCCCGGTCTTATAGCAAATAATTTAAATATAATAAGGATGATTGGCGAATGTTTAACTGATTCTTCTGTTGACCTTTCAAAATTCGGGGATATTGTCGGCGGTCTTGAATATGGGCTTTTATTGCGCGGGGTTCCAGATCCGGCGCTAGGGATTCCCCCGACAAATAACTGGAACGTGAGAACAAACGGAGAACTTGCAGGGCTTGCTTATGATTGGAATGCTTACGCTGCTTCTAATCCAAATCAAGGCCAAGACGGTTTTTTATGGCGTTATACTTGGGGCGGAGAAGATAAACACGGGGTTGCTCCCGCAGTTTCTGGAATTGATAAAATAGAGCTGATTATTCAGGACGATTTGACAAGCCTTGACAGATTTAGAATGTTATATGCCGGGAATGTGGAGTTGGTGACAATATGATAAAATATTTTCAGTGCTCAAAATGTAAGAGCTTAAAAATAAATCTAATTGCAAAAAAGAAAACCTTTGCTGTTTGCTGCGATAGGCGTATGCGATCTCTTGACAGGTTGCAATATGAGCATGAGAGTGAACAGAGGAAGTTTATTGACAAGAGGTCTTCAGAGCCTAAAAACACAGGATTAATGAAGAAGCTTAAACTTAAAGAACTTGACCAAACGGGCAATATATGAGGATAATGTATTATTACATTTGTGTTAAGTGCGGCAAAAGCAAGCGTTCTTTCTTTCGGTTGGGAAAGGAAAAGCGCTTTTGCTGTCATGGTCCCATGCTGCCGGTTGAAAAAGATTCATATAAAAAGATGAGGGTAAAAAATTGACAGAAGCGGAACTTACTACAAGGATAGCAGAAGTCGAAGACGCAATTCATAGAATGCTTTTACTTGGAAAAGAATACGAGGTTGGCAGCGGTCCGACAAAAAGAATATTTAAAGCTGAAGACCTTGACAGGTTAACAGAATATAAAGCTGGCTTAGAAAGTCAGCTTTTGGCCGTTCAAGGGTCAAACGGTTTATTGGCGGGGTTTTAAATGATTCACTATTCAAAGAATTTCATGAATAAGATATTCGGCGGGACTTACAGCGGCGAAAAAGATATGGGTTCCCTTGACAATTGGCGCGTTCTTTCAGCCGATTCAAACGGGCTTTTATATGGAAGCTATGACATTCTTTCATCAAGATCAACCACGCTCTATCATACCTATCCACCAGCAAGAGCGGCTATTAATAAACAGCTTGATTATTCTATCGGTCCGGGGCTTGTTTACAGAAGTCAGCCGGATTGGCAGACACTCGGAATCTCCCGGGCAGATGCTGCGGCTTGGGCGCGTGACTTTCAAAAAATTATCGATTCCTATTATAGAAGATTTAACTGGTATGAAAAGCAAAGCGTTACAGCACGCGGGGCTATGTCTGCCGGGGACGCGTTAGTTTTTTTAGAGAGAGAAAACGGACTTTTAACAGATTTAATTGAAATGCAGAATTGTGAGATTGATTCTAGTTTTAACAGCAAAGTTTTGAATAACTCAGGGTATACTCTGGGGATTCTGCACGATGAAAAGCTGAGAAGAAAGGGAATCAAAAGAACAAACGGAAAAACAACCATGTTTAAGGATTCCGCAGGGAATCAGGATCTTCTTCAATTCTACCTTAAAGAACTGCCGCGCCAATTGCGCGGTTATCCTTTTATATATTCAATCATAAACATGGCTAGAAATGATGATACGCATACCGATGCAATCACTCACAGGGCTGTTATGGAAGCCATTATAATGGCAACTTTTAAAGGGAACGGGACAGATCTTCCCAAGCAAGCTAAAAACCTTGCCGATGCAAACAGGGCGAAGAAGGGAAGACACTGGAACCCTCTTTCTAAAATTGCCAACGCTGCCAACATGGGCGCAGGGTCAATTTTTCAGTTCAATGCCGGGGAAGAGCTTTCTTTCACGGACCTTCAAACCCCTTCTAAAAACTTTGGAGAGTTTAAAGGCTGGATGGTTAAATATTGCGGAATGGCAACCGGCACACCTCCTGAATCAATACTAGGAGAATATTCTACTTCCTTTACGGCTCATAAGGGCGCCATTAATGATTTGAAATTATCATCAAATAATAAAAGAAAATCGTTTGCAAGGAATGTGAACGATCCTATAAATTCAGCAATCTTGACAGATGCTATAAAAAACCGATATATAGAGGCCCCGGGATTCTTAACGGGAGATTGGCGAATAGTTCAGGCTTATCTTTCAGGCGTTTACCTTGGCCCTATCCCGGGACATATCAACCCGCTTGTAGAAGTTAAAGCTCAGGCTGAACAAGTCAAGCAGGGGTTTGAACTGCGCTCTACTTTCGCCAATCTTAACGGTCATGAATATGAAAACTTCTTGGAAGAATGGCAAAAGCAGCAAGATGAATATTCCCGGGTCGCTCCTGATTTTCAGAATAGGCTTTTATTTGAAGAAGAGCTTCGGAAGCAGGAAGAAGAAAAAAGTGAAAATAAAGGAGCTGAATAATGAATGTACTTTATGTAATGCCCGAGTATCAAGTTCGTGAGTTTGGGAATGCAAAAGACTTGTTAATTCAAACAAGAGCGGCTATGAAAAAAGGTGAAGTAAAAGCTGCTAAAGAAGATGTTATTCAAAATGCTAAAGTCTTTGATTTTGATCCTGAAGATTCAGGTGATAATAAAGACTTTTATTCATTTAATGATGGTGTCGCTCAGATCCATGTAAAGGGAATGCTTGTTCAACAGGTTGATATTTGCGCGGCGTTTTACGGAGAAACGGTCACTACCTACCGGTATATTAGAGAAGCTGTACTTCGTGCAGACAATGATCCTTTTGTTGATCAAATCGCGTTTTTAATTGATTCAAGCGGTGGGAATCTTTCCGGGCTTGAGATTACTTCCCAGAGATTTTTCAGCAGTTCAAAAAAAACCACGGCTGTTGTATTTAATAAAGCAGATAGCGCCGCTTATTGGCTTGCTGCTTCCTGTGATGAAGTTGTTCTTGCTTCTAAAACTTCAGAGGTTGGTTCAATCGGTGTTGTGATCGAGTTTTATAATAGAACCGTAGAAGAAGAAGCTTCCGGGGTTAAGCGTGAGTTTATCACCAATACGGCTTCAAGTGAGAAGATTGCAGACCTTCGAACTGATGAGGGTAAGAATTTAGTAGTCGATCAGATGAACACAGTCTATAATATATTTAAAGAAACTGTTTTAATAAAAAGATCAGAAGTTTTAACCGATGAAAAAATCGACTCTTTAAAGGGTCGTGTTCTTGTTGGCAGGGAAGCTATTGATTTCGGACTTGCTGATAAAATGCTTAAATCTGATGAGGTTTTAGAGTATTTGGTTAGAGGGTCTATTGGTTTGGAATCCGCTCCGCTTGTAAATGCGGATGGAAATATTAATAAGGAGAATTTCATGGATGTTAAATTAACACTTAATGAAGTTTTGGCGAAGTATCCCGAAGCAAAAGCGGAGCATGAAGCACAGCAAGCCGCTAATGCAGAAAATCAGGATAAAGCGTTAAAAGCTGACAGGGAAAGATTTGCAAGAATTCTTACTCTTTCCGGCGCGAAGATTTCAGAAGCTGTTTTACTGGATGCTAAAAACGGCATGAGCGTTGCTGAGTTTTCAGAAAAAGAGCTAGAATCTAAAACCCGTATTGATGCCAATACGGATACGCAGGATTTAGGGGAACTTAATTCTAGCAGTCAATTACCAAAAAAATTGACGGCAGAAGAGGAAGGGGAAACTTCCTATCTTGCAAGAGTTGACAATGCAATTGATAAGCTGGTTGGTAAAAACAATCAGAAAGGGGTTAAGTAATGGAAACGGATCTTGGTAAAGGCAAAGAATATATTGCCGGAAAAATCCAAACAGAACAACTTCCAATAGCTGCCGGTACTTACTACCCGGGCCAAGCTTTGGAAAATAATGCCGGTGTTCTTCAGAACAAATCAGCCGGTGATCTTGCCGCCATCTATAATGGTGACGCGCAAAGAGTAGAAGTCGGTCAATTTCGCGATGATGTTATTTTAGGCGGCGAGCTTGCAGTTACTGGACTTGTTGATGGTTCAAACGTTCAGCTTGTTGTTTCTGATGCTGACATTCTTGACTTCGCGCCTCTTGGCTTCTACGTAAGGAGATACTAAAAATGGCTAAAGAAATATTAACCAGAGCAGTCACAAGGCTGTACAAAGAAAAGGCGATGCTTAATGAAGATGGAACAATCGGAATTGAGACTTTGCTTTTTAACACTCCCGATGATGATATATCTGCGGCTTTCAGCCTTGATAAATTAATTTCAAATCCTTACGGTATTGCCTATCGTAATTCGTCAAATCAGAGCGTGATTAGACATTATGAACCGGGGACTAATCTTATGGTTACAGTTCCCCGGGCAAGTGAAAAAACGCCAATCGATGAAGTTCTTCGCGATACAGTTGCGGCAGGACATGAAGCGACTGATTCCCAGCTTGAACAAATGGCTGCCAATGTGATGAATATTGTCGAAGGTCACGCAGAAGGTCATAATATGACTAAAGCGAGACAGGCCCTTGATGTTTACAGAACGGGTATTTTTGTTGCTCGCGGCGTCCTTGGTGGCGATCTTGGTCTTGATTATGATTTCGGAAGAGAAGCCGGGGGTTCAATAACTTACGACTTCACAGCCGGTGGCGCGAATATGAACGAAGCAATTCTTCAGATTCAGCAGCGACTAGATTCAAGGAATACGCCAAAGCAAAACCGCTTTGCAATTCTTGGCCAAGACTGGCAGTCTGAGTTTGGAAATGACTCTGGAATTATTGAGTATATGAAAGCCAACGCTGCAAACCAGATCATTGAACAGCGTATGTTTGCTGAAAGATTCGGCAATGTAAACGGTCTTTATGTGATCGCTCATTACAAGCCAGTTGGTTCAACTTCTGATATATGGCTTCTGTCTTATGATCCGGGTGTTGAGTATGTGCAGTATAAAGGCGCAACTCCTGAACCTTTCGTTCCAGATGACGAAGTTCTTGCCGGTTCATTAAATGACCGCTCTTACAATGTTAAGAGGGGTGTTGACGTATATGATGAAAATGGAAAAGTCGCCCGTGTTGTTGGTGATCTTGCTGTTGACTCATTCACAGAGAAAGACCCTATTACAACACTTGTGAGAGCACAGGCTAGACATTTTTATGTCATGGGTAACATTAACCATACTGTTAAGTCAGTAGGTACATTCTAAAGCGAGGAGTGAAGCCATATGAATGATAAATTAAAAGAAGCACTTGAAAAAGATCCTGAACTTAAAAAAGCTTATGAAGCTGATATTCAGGACGCAAAAGATTCGGTTGATTTGGGGACTGAGGCGGGGAGCGGGAAGCCTTTAACTAAGGCTGAAATGTTGAAGAAAAAGGCACCCAAAAAACCAAAGTGCTTTAAAAAATACCCTAAAAAAACAGAAGAGCTCGGGAAGCTTGGCTGTCGTGGCTGCTTCTGGGCGCAGGTTTGCAAGGGTAAAGTAAGAGAAGATAAACATCTTGAAAAGATGTTTGGATAGAAGGAAGTTGTATAATTTATGAGCTTAGAAACCGTCGAACTATTAAGAGTAGATAGAAAGAACCAGCTAGAGCAATCTCCTGCTTCTGAAACTTTCCTAATAGACGGCGGTCCTTCTGAGTTTGGGGGAATCTTTAGCAGGGCGCCCCGGCAGCTTTCAAAGGACGCGGGCAACTTCAAGCCGAATACTTTGAAACCGATGATAATGGTTGATTTGCGTCCTTCCGGTTTGGTTGAGAATACTACTAAAATCATGAGAGAAAATGGGACAGAATATACGTTCCATTTTTTCGATATTGACGATGAAGGGATTGCTATAATATGGCTGTTCTAGGTGTTGATACAAGTTTCGAACTAGATGAACTTATTAGATTTATTGATATCTTCCCCGATTTAAGTGGAAGATTTTTGGCGCTTGTAGGCAAGAGAGCGAGAACAATATTAAAAAGGGATTTATTATCAGGTCAAGAAATTGATTTAACCGCTTTTCCTGTTGACAGGTTGGGCCGTTTCACTGTGGCTTCCGATGTGAATAGAGCTAGAAATGCAGTAAAGATTTATTCCTATCCGGCTAATCTTTTTGAAAAAGGGCGCTTGCTTCGCTCTGGAAGAAGAGAAGCCGGAAAAGAAATTATAACTGGAAAATTAAGAAGGGCTGTTTCTGCCGGAATGGCCGATTATATAAATGAGTTTGAGAATAGAATTCTCACAGGTGAGATTAAAAGAAGGGGTCTTTCATGAGTCCAATGGAGAGAACACAGGCAATTGCCGATTTAGCCGCGCTTGAGCTGCCGCCACTGCTTGGAACAGCCGGACTTGATGATTTTGACGAATACATCAACAGGCCCCCGCTACGGTCCAACGATAACGAGTTTACTGTATATGTTGCGGATATGACAAACTCAACAGCCCGGGGGGCTTTTATTGTTGTTTTTCAGATTCAGCTTCACGGGCAGGATAAGGGTCAAGAGTATAACGATGTAATATGGCCTTGGCTTGAAGAAAAAGTGGTTGCTTCTGTTGTTGGATTTCAAGAAAGGGACGAACTTTCTGGCGAGCTTTGGCCGATGGGCCGGGAAACTCAGAATGTATTTAATTATTATGATATTGTTTTTGTCAATGATCTTGACGATTGCGATAATTGAAAGAGAGGTGTATTATGAAAAAAGAAGTTTTTAAATGCGGGAAGAGACTTGACCCAAGAAGCAAAGACGGCAAGAAACTCCCTGTAAAAAAAGAAACACCAAAGGCGGTAGAAGCCGCCGGTGAAGAAAAGAAATAGGGGGTTATTGTGGACGTAAAAAAAAGTGGTAAGGTTGCCATACTTTTTGAAGCAGTCAAGGGATCATTAGTTGCAGGAGACGGGATTGCCGCCTTAGCTGACAACTCATGGTTTCAAATTGACAAAAAAGCAGCGGTCGGGTCCACTCTTCCGTTTAGCTCAACATATAATTTTAAATCGCCTGATAATGCAAACGCCATTACCCCGATTGTGGATGATGACGTTTTTCCTATTACGCTGAATAAAATTTGTAAAGTTGATGCTTCTATCAGTGGAGAGAAGGGAACAATTGATGTGACGGATGATTGCGACGATGGTTATAATGTAAGTATTGTTGACGGTTATACAGATCTTTCCGGGGACATAAGTGCATTCTTGAGATTTATTTCTCCCGGTGGTGGTATCAACGAAACTCAACTTCGCTTTTTGCAGAAGTTTTTTGACCTTTCAGAAGATGACGGTGAAGGAACTTACACCTTTACCCAAAAAGATGATGAAGACGTTCTTCTCGCAATCTTGCAGAATAGCGATCAAATTGCCGTGGGCGATAAGCAAGTTTGGCTTCTCTTTCCGGTAATCTTATCTTCAATCACATTGGATAAGCCGCTTAAAGGCGCTCAGAACTTTGACCTTTCCTATTCGAAAGGACAGGGCGCTGCAACGGTTTATGTAAGAACAACAAACGCAACCGAAACGGTATTTTAAAGGAGATTTTGCCATATGAGAAGAGCAGCGATAGAACTAATCTATATTCCTAAGTTTTGCGAAAATAGAGAACTTGAAGAAAAAGAACAGTGTACTGTAGAAATGAAGATTGCCACGCTTAAAGAGCGTGACCAGTTCCAGAAGATGAAATATCTGAAGGGCGGCAAGATGGAGTTTCAAAAAAGCGAGTTTACGGCCTTAAAAGCTAAAGTTACCAGAATCAATAAATATGAAGATGAAAATGGAGCTAAGATTGATACGCCGCAAAAGCTTATTGAAGACATGCAAAAAGGAAGCCCGGAATCTACAGAATTATGTATAGAGCTTTGGAATAGAATTATGGGTTTTGATTCTGCGCTTTCTGATATCGGCGAAGATGGTATTGAAGAAGAGACTCTTGACGATATGGATAAAACCGGGGAAATGACGCCGGGGGAAAACTAAGCCTTGGAATAGAGTTCAGAATCGAAGTCTGTACTTTTTCTGAGGCGCTTTTTATGGATCGTTTGTTTTGGGATGATTGGGAACTTTTACCCGGGGACTATATGATTTGTATTGAAGAGCTTGTTAATTACCGGAACAATAAACCGTTTAAGGTTATCTATGACGGAGAAGAAAAGAGAGTCATCAGAAGTGATGACTTTCTTCATTATTACGGGTTTTGGGAAACCTGCAAAGAGTTTGGAATGCCAAACGGCAGCGGGTGGTATAACGAAGCGCCTTGGGTTGTTGATTTCCTTAAAAGCTTTAACAGAGTGGAACGGGAAAACGAACAATTCACTATACAAAAATCAAAAAGAAAATAGGGGTTAATACGTGGCCGCAAAAATTAATGTTACTGTAAATTCTAATTTTGCTCAGGCTCAAAAAGATTTAGATGATTTTGGAACAGAGACGAAGGAAGTCACGCAGGAAATTGAACAATTCCGCGCCGCTTTTAATCCTAAAGAAATAGATCAATTCATCGATAGGAATAAACGGGCAGCCGCCGCCGTTAAGGCAACCAGCGGATCACTTAAAGGCGCACAGGCTGAACAGAAAGCTTTAAGAAAACAGATCCAAAGTTTAATAAGAAACGGGATTGACCCGCAATCTGCTTCTATCGGTAAATTGAGGGATAGGTATAATCAACTTGATGATCAGATATTAAAAGCCAAAGACGCTCAAAAGAAATATCAGCAGGAACAGAAAAAAACAACTGCTAATTCCAGGAAGTTTAATCAAACAGCTACTGTTTCAATAAAGAACCTTGCCGGGATTGCGGCAGGGTTTGTTTCTATTGCGGCAGCTACTGCTTTCATAGGGTCCTCAACGACTGATTTTGTGGATTATTCTAAACAGATAGCCAATGTTAATACACTAATTGATATTACCGATGAACAATTTCAGAGGCTTGACGGGTCCATAACTGAATTGTCAGAAGATTTTGCCATACAGAAGAAAGAACTTTCTGCCGGGGTTTACCAATCCCTTTCGGCGGGTGCTGGCAGCCTTGCGGAAGCCATTGACGTTGTAACTGAATCTTCAGTTCTAGCCAAAGGCGCATTAATAGAAAACGCTCAAGCGGTCGATATTGTAACGACCGCTTTAAATGCGTATGGACCGGAAGCGCAAAGCGCTGCGGATATCACAGACGATTATTTTACTATAGTTAAGCAGGGAAAGATTACCGGGGAAGAACTATCCCAGACAATAGGAAAATCTATTTCACTTTTTGCCGCCGCTCAACTTCCATTAGAAGATCTTGGCGCCGGGATTGCTACTCTGACTAAGGTCGGGGTTCCCGCAGCGGAAGCAACAACACAGCTTAACGGTATTGTCAACGCATTTTTAAAGCCAACTGAAGATTTGACAAAAGCTATAAATGAATACGGGTTTGCCTCTGGGTCTGCCCTGTTAGAATCTGAAGGGCTTGGAGGCGCTTTAGAGTTTATCCAACAGGCTTCAAACGGTTCACTGGAAGAGATAGCAAAGCTTGTGCCTAATATTAGGGGTTTGCGTGGTGCTCTTGCAGCAGGAGCGGAAGATGGCGCTGTTTACAACGATATACTCAAAGAGTTTGAAAACAACTCAGGAGCGGCAACCACAGCCCTTGAAAAGCAAACTTCAGGGTTTGCTTCTCAGGCGTTCAGACTAGAGCAAGCACAAATCAAGTTTGAAAACCTTAGAATAGAGATAGGGTCCCGGGTTCTTCCCGCCTTGGTTTCATTTGTTGAAATTGTAGGGAAAGCCGTTCCTGTTCTTGCCGGTCTTACTGCCGGGGTTATTACGTTCTTAGCTATATCAAAGGGGGCCGCTGTAATACAGGGGCTTGCGGTTGCTTTTAAGGCTTTAAATGTTGCCGTTGCTGCTAACCCGATTGGAGCTATTGCCGCCATTATCATTACTATATTAATTCCCGCAATTATCCTTTTGGTTAAGAACTGGGATTTTGTTGTTGTTCAGATAACTACAACTTTGAGTAAATTAAAAGAGATTTTTAAACTAATAGGGGCTTCAATTTCTGCGGCTTGGATAACTGCGTTTAACAGCGTAAAGGTTGTTGTTCTTGAACTAGCCGGGATTATACTTGAAAAGCTTTTAGGCGGTGTTAATAAGTTTCTGGATCTTGCTGCCAAGTTACCATTTGTCGGGGAAAAGTTTGCGGATCTTCAGGAAAATGTCAACGGGTTTGCCGGGGAAATCGAGGCGGCAAGGTTGGAATCTATTGCTTCCAGCGAAGCGGCTATTGCTGCGGCTGCTGCCAATAAACAGGCAGTGAAAGAACAGACTGCGTCTAATATAGCGGAGATTGAAAGGGAAAGAATTGCCCGACTTGCCGCACTTGAAGAACAGAAGCGATTGAACGCGGAAGTGGCTGCCGGTCTTGGTGGTGATGGTGGCGGTGATTCTCCGGAAGAACAAGCTGCGGAAAACTTTACAAAAATTCAGGCCCTCAAACTGGCGGCTGTTCGGGCTGCCAATGAAAAGATTTTCAATTCAGCTTCTGCCTTGACCCAACAACTTAGAGCGATTTGGAAAGATACGGTTGAATTCTTAAAAGAAAACTGGTTTGACTATACAAGTAGTATCGTAAACGGAACAACCAATTTACTTTCAGCTTTAGATAATTTAAATCAAGTAAGACTAGAAAACGATCTTGCCGCAATCGATGCAAGACTTCAAGCTGAATTAGAGGCAAACGGGCTTTTGGAAGAGTCCACAATGGAGAGGCTGGAAAGAGAACTTGCCGCCGCTTTTAAGGCCGGTGATACAGCCTTGATAAAAGAAAAGCAGGACGCTATAGAGCGGGCGAAGATAGTTGAACGATTTGAAAAGGAGAAAGCACAGGCTGAATATAAAGCGGCGTTGGCTTCTTGGCGTATAAGCCTTGCAACCTCCATTGCTCAAGGGGCGCTTGCTGTGGCAAGAACTTTAGCTTCTGTACCTTTCCCTCTAAACATACCACTGGCAGCTCTTCAAGGGACTGCAAGCGGGTTGCAGATTGCAGCGGTTGCCGCTTCCAAACCTCAACCCCCTGCCTTTGCTGAAGGTGGATCTTTCGAGACTAACGGTCCAATGCCTATTATGGTTGGTGATAATGTCGGAGGCCGGGAACGCGTCACTGTTGAACCCACTTCTTCAACTGGCTTTAATTCTTCCGGGCTGTCCGGGTCTGATGAGAAGCAGCCGGTCATATTACAGGTTGGAGACGAACAGCTTGAGGGTTGGCTAATTAGAGGATTTAGGGAAGGACGGCTTCCTGTAGATGAAAGGGCGGTGGTTGCATCATGAAATTATATATAGAAGAGCAAGGTTCAATAGGAAACGCTAATGTAACGGCAGCAACGAACGATATTCAATATCCGGTGTCAAATGTCGTTAATCCCCTATTAACGCGATTATACAGGACAGACGCGGCAACAACGGCAGAAATTACTTTTGACCTTTTATCAGCTAAAGAAGTTTCAGGTGTTGTGATTGGCGCTCATAATGTAACAAGCGGGGCAACTGAAATAAAAGTTCAAATGAATTCCTCCAATTCTTGGGGGTCTCCTGCTTTTGAGATAGATGCAGTGTGGAGCGCAGGGTTTATTTATGTTGAATTTCCTGTACAAACATATAGATATTTAAGGGTAAGAATTGTTGACGGGGCCAACCCTGATTTGTATATACAGATTGGCCGTATATGGGTTGGTAAGGTTTATGCTACACCGGGAATATCTTATTCAATTATTAACGACTATGAGACTACCAGCGTAAAAACAAAATCAAGAGGCGGGCAGACTTGGGGTGATAAGGGTTATTTGTTTGACAGATTTCAAGTCAGATACCCTATGATTACAATCGAACAGCGGGACGAGCTGAGAAGACTCTTCTCCATAGCTGATATAATAACCCCGTTTTTTATACGGTTTGATAAAGCGGGTTCGATTTACGGAATACAATATGTAACGTATAATCAAGAGGGCTTGAGATTAACTCCTTTAGGGAAAAGGGATTTACTCACAACTAATCAGGACTTTGAGCAAGAGGTTGAATAATGGCTATAACACTATTAAATGATTTTGACCAAGGTGATTCTAACCTTGACGGGATAATGGAAACTTTAAATAAAACATATAAGGGCATGGCCCGGATAAGTTTAACTAATTTTAATAATGATGATGAGCCGGTTGTAAAACTTGGCTCTGTTTTTGAAAATAAAGGATCCTTATATATCGTTGATACTGATGATATCACTCCTTCAGGTTATGACGATGTAAACAATTCAAATGCATTTTATTTGTATTATGATCTTGTTACAGACGATTTTATTTATTCAATGACTGTTCCAGCTTGGAATGATGATTATCAAGGCTATTATGACGGGAACAACCGCGCTTTATATTCTATGTTCAAAGCTTCTGCCGGGATATATAGAGATAAATTATTGCTATTGGGACAGAATGGTTATAATATCCCCGGTGCCCTTAATGTTGTTGGTCATGGAGTTTTTGGTGAAGGTCTTGAAAACGGGAATGTTAGGTTCAAGATAAAAAAACTAACTATGGGCGAATGGAATATGCAATCACAAGCATTGCTTACAATAAATCATAGTCTTCCTGATTTTTTAAAAATAATTGCCATTTCTGCCGTGATTATACAAGATGATAATTTTGCTCTTTTAGATTTTAACGCGTTTACTTCTTCTTCTGGGGGATTTAGGCGCATAGAGTGTGATGCAACACAGGTTAGGTTATATAGAGATCTTGGTGGTACTTTTGATTCAACAGCTTATAATTCCTTAGCTAATAATAGAGGTTTTGTCTATATAACATATGAAGTTTAAAGGTTGGTTTAATGGCACTTTCATTGCAGGATTTTTTAGACAGTCCATCTTCAAAGAAAATAATAATAAATGAAATAGATACGCCGCTTTCCGGGTTTGTATGGATAAACCATAAAGGCCCCGTGTGGAAAACAACAATAACCCCCGGGGTTAATTTAGTAGTTGATGATAGGGGTAATACAGGTTATTGGAAAAATGCAACCGATATCTATAGAAATATTCAGTCTTTTAATGCGAACGGTGTTTTATATACAGAGTTGAATTCAATTGCAGAAGTTGAGGCTCAAACTAGATCTTGGTATTATGACCCTATTACAACCCGCCTTTATGTTCATTTTGACGAGTCGAGAATTCCCGAAGCTTTCACAATTAAAGCCCCCGGTGCTGCAATCGGGTTTACTGATAAAACGGACCTTGTTGCGAAAAACTATTTTGAGAGCGTTTATTATGAGCCTCTTATCAGATCCGTTCCCAGCCTATCCAAGAAAAAAGACTTCCTGTACTATGGGATTCTTCGTTATGGTGGCGGGGTTATTACGTATGATAATGAATCGGGGTTCTTTGATAAGTTCGCCGAAAGAGATTTATACAACCAACCATTTCGGCTAAAACTTTCTTTTGAAGGGCTTCCTTATGCGGAAGCTTTAGACGTTTATAATGGCCGTGTCGGGTCTTTAACAAACGACGACTTTAAGTTTCAGATAAGAATTAAAGACCCCCGGGACCAGCTTTCCCGCTCGCTTCCTGTGAATGAGTTTAATACAGATGACTACCCTTCGGTTGATCCTGATTTAGTGGGAACGCCTATTCCTATAGCTTTTGGAAACCAAACCAAAGCCCCGGCTTATAGAGTCGCTGCGGGTTCTTGGGTGTTTTTTGATAATGAGTTTTTTGACGTTGATTCTGGCATTACAGTGTATAAAGAAGACGGCACTATTTTTGCTCATTCTGGAACGGGTGTTGATGGAACTTTCACCGGGACCGATACAACAGAAGAATTGACAGTTTCTTATTCTGTAAGCAGCAACAAAAATACATTATTAGCTATAGAGTTGACACTTGATTATTATGAAGGGGTTGTTTTCAGTTCTGCAACTTACGACACAACAGAATGGGAGTTTGAAAAAAATAGAGCAAGGTCTTTCTCCTTATGGATAGGGAAAGGAAACATAATTAAAACTAATAAATTAATTGAAAAAGCCTGTGTAATCAATCAGGGCATTTTTGATATTTTAGGGGATGGAAGATTTACTTTTAGAAAATCGGATGATTCAAGGGAAGCGTTTGCTGAAATAATGGACGATGAATTAATTGCCCCTTGGCCTAAAAGGGATTATGAAATTGATGAATATTTATCTTCTGTTAGGGTTGATTATGGAAAGAATCTTTTAGACGGGAAAACTCTTCTTTATAGAAATACGGAATTCCAGGAATTAGTTAAGGGTCGATACGGGCAGTATAATGAAAAGCCGTTCGAACTTGATATGGATGATTTTGACGAAGTTAAAGCTATGACTGATGATGTAATGGAGTTTTCCCAATTTATTTTTCCCCGGCTAAAAATAAGTACTAAAATACAGCATGTGCAAGCTAGGATTTTAGATAATGTTATTTATGAGTATAAGAGAAGAAACGGGAATATTTATATTCCCCGGGCGCTCTGGGAAGTCCTTTCAATAACTATTAATTTAACAGCTCTTGAATTAAGATTTGGTGTAAGGTTTATATCAGAGACAATCCCAGAGCCTGAAGATTCAGGGGTAAATACAGGGGCTGTTTACGGGCTTGACGTTTACGGTGTTGATTCATACGGTGTTTAGGATAAGGAGAAGAAAAAAATGAGAGTACCATTTAAATATGATTACAGGGACCTTTTAACAGTCGGGGTTCCTTTTGAAGCCTTTGAGATTACCGACGCCGGGACAGGGGAAAATAGATTTTCAGAAGAAATTCTTTTCTTCTCTGAAAACTTCAGGCTGAATACTCAAGCCGATGAGGGCGGGGTAGATATAACCGGTTTTGAGTTTGCCCAAAAAAACAGCAGGATGACAACCGTATGGGCTAAAGATGTTTATGAGGCGGTAACTATAACCGATGTATTATATCAAACAGGGACTATTTACGCTTTCGGAGACATTGCCGGGAGTGTTGTTTTTGCTGATGATCCAAACAGATTACAGGCTCAAATAGATGATCTTGCAACCGGTATAGCCGTTGCAGGACTTGGGCATAAAGAAACCCGCCCTACTTCTGGTGATACCGATTTGCTAGCTTCTGGATATAAACAGGAAGCTTTTGACAATGCTATTTCTCAGTCAAATTATGCGGCCTATTTTGCTAAGTACGGTCATATGTTTAATCAACAGCACGTCGATGCAGGTGATGCGGATTTATCAGCAAGTAGCACTTTGTTCTACCCAACACCAATACCGGGCGGTCATTATAGAAGTGGGATGCCTGATATAGAATTGGATTCATCGACTGATGTTTATGATGGTGGCTCAAGAATCCAATTAAGGAATACCTATATAACTCAAAGCAATACAAGAGCAGGAACAGCAGTTATATTTAAAGCTGATTTTGGTACACTTCCAACAGGGCTGGCAGAAGGCACTATTTATTATATTTTACCAAAAGTCACTGATGGTGAGTTAACTATTCATCCTACAGAAGTAGACGCTATAGCAGCGACTAACCCGATTGCTTACACAGACTCTGGCTCTGGTACATTCCGCTTGACTCAAGAGGGAATTGCTATTGATGATGCTGGTCAGAGGTTAACAGGCGAATTAGCTTTAATTGCAGCCACGCCAGACCAACCAAACCTTGAAGGTGTGTTTACAGTAGGTAATCCTATTGGAAGCACCAGAGGTGGTGGGGTTAGTGGATGTAGTAGCACTTTATTTGATTCAGCCAATTCTCCTGATGCAAGAACCTCCAACGAAACACGTGGAGCCGCAACATATGAGTTTAACTATTGGAAAGTAGTTTCGTCCACTTCTAACGGCACGCCGATCGATGGTTTAATAAATCAGAAAATAGAATTAGCGAGAACTTTATGGCAAGGACAAAAAATATTATTCAATCATGGTTTATCAGACACGAATGGACGGCTTAATACTAAGGTCGAAATAAGGAAAACTGAAACGGGGGGATTATGGCAAGAATTGAAAGTTGTTACTTATGATGCTGCTGCCCCTTCTGCATTAAATGCTGGTTGCGGTGTCACTGAAGTCGATTCTCAAAATATAGAGGTAAATACTGGCGCAAGTGGAATATCTTTTTTAGGATATTTAGATGGCGGTTTGGTGAATCTTTTAGTAGATACTCAATCAGCAGATATTAGAATTACGTGCTCTAGAATAACAGAAACATTAACATATGCAGAACCAACGACAAGAAAATATGTTCTTGATGGAGTGACTGAAACGCATACATTCTTAGATGCAACAACCACACTTCAGAATCAAAAAGTATACTGGGAATGTACCAATGGAGGTGAATTATTATTTGCTACTGCTTCCGGTCAAGAAATCGGTGGTCTTGCTGCTAATAAATGGAATGGGCAAGGTAAAGGCTCAATGTCTGTTGATCCTGTAGCCGGTAATTATGCGGTAGATAGTTATAATGACTATTTAGGAGACGTAGGAAGTTCTGCTGACTGGCTGTCTGTAGGGAAAGCAAAAGACGGAACTTACTCTTCTGGGTTAATTGATATAAATGCTGATAATAAAACGGAATCTGCTATGTATGATAATCTCGACAGTGTTCATATTGAAGCAGGGAGTGTTTTTTCGGTTAGTGGGGGTTATAATGCTTCTTCAAGTGCAAGGATTTTTGCAGCAGTGAAAAAATCTGATGCCGTTACATATTCTTTTAGAACTTTAAAAGCTGACACAGGGACAAGGGATAATGTCAACGTTAATTCAACAAATACAGGAGATTGGAATGATACAAATAATACAGCATTATCAATCTCTCTTGTTGGCGCAAGATGGCAATAGATAGTAACTATGGTTACTTTTAAATAAATGAGGAGAGGGGTTTTATTATGCAAAAATTAACTTTCGCACAAGCGTGTGCAATGGTTTACGAAAAGGAGATGCAGAAAACATTTGACAGGGAGATTGAAGAAGATGCTTTTTTAAATCAATCTGCTTTTGAAGATTGTTCTGCAAGGGCAAAAGCTGGTTGTTATGCTGCTGAAAAAAGAGTCAACAATTTTGTGGCCTATGCAATTCTTAGAAGCCGTGAAGAAGAATATAAGGAATCGAGAGATTTAGAGAAAGCTCTTCTTCTTTCGGTTATGCTTGATGAAGACGTTGACTTAGTGGAAACAAACGCATGGTGGAATCAATAAAGCCTATAGCTATAGTTAGATACATTCTAATTATGGCGGGGCTTTTTGTAACATTCAATAATCTTTTTGACTGTATTCATGAAGGGGCTGAATTATATCACTATATGTTTTACGTGGTCTTGATTTTTGCTTTAACTATGCTTTTGGTGTTTATACATCATAACGGGATAGTTTCCTTTGTGATGGCAATCGTCGGCTTGATCGCTATATATGATACAAGCGGCGGGGATGATACAAGTTATGGGTTCATATTTATTGCTTTTTCTTCGCGAATTGCTGATAATATGTTTTATAGGGTAGTATTATATTTATTGGTTTGTTTGGCTGTTGTCGCTAACCATACATTACGGGAAAACACTCCTTCAGATACGGTCAATGTGCTAATAGTCTATTTTGCTATATTGTTATTGGATTATTTACTATATAATGTAAAAAAGTGAGTGTGTTATGAAGGTAGGACAATTCTTGTTAAACGAAAAGACCAAAGTTTCATTAAACTTAATAAACTTGATTATGTTGGTTGGTTTCGCAATTACAGCTTCTTTCACCTTCGCTACTTGGAAAGCAGAATTTGAATTGATTCAACAGTCAGAAATTCAAAGATTGACCGTTGAAATTGCAGAAAGAAAACAAGCAGACAAGGAATTGAAAGAAGACTTGAAAGAGGCAATGAACGTTTTTAATGAAGCTAAAACGGATCTTGTCGAAATAAAAACAGATTTAAAATGGATTATAGCTAATATGGATAAGAAAGAGTGAGGGCAGCCTCACTTTTTCTTTTTTTATTTATAAGTGGGAAAATAAGGAACTGAAAATGAAAAACTATGTATTAGGCGCTAAAACTACAAAGAATCTAGAAACACTTTTAAACTCTGGAAAGAAAGAATCAATGGTACTGGTTAGTGTTGTAAAAGCTTTTATCAAATATACCCCCATAGATTTTTGTGTTCTTCCTTCAGGCGGTTATAGAACAGCGGAAGAACAGAACGAGTATTTTAAAAAGGGGGTTTCAAAGTGTGATGGTTACGAGAAGAAATCATTTCATCAATCCGGGCTTGCTGTTGATCTTGTCCCGTATGTTAACGGGGTCCCAAGTTGGGGGACCAAAGAAACTTTTTATCTTGCCGGTGCTTTTATGGAATATTGCGAAGGGCGCGGCCTTGATATTACCAGCGGTGCCGACTGGAACAGGGACGGTATTTTAAGTGACGGTTGGGACCCTTGCCATTTTCAAATTGCTGAAGAATAAAAGGATAATAATACTGTGAGAATTAACAATATTTTGTTTACATTATCGATGTTTTTGATAACTTTAATAGCTGGATTTGGTGCTGGTTTAATGTTCATAGATATGCCGCCCGGGGGTAAAGAAGTTGTCATTGCCCTGACAGGCACATTATCAACGGCGTTGATTACTGTTATAAATAGTTTACTGAGAAAACCGAGAGAATAAGGAGAAATAGAAAATGTTAAAAGCAAAGTTTGTATGCAATACGATTGAGAAGCAAGAAGGATATGAGGGTCCAGGGAAGGTTTCCCTTACTCCTGTAGTTGAGGGTAGCGAAGAGAATAAAACTTTCAGCAAATATACCCCGGCGGGATTGCTTGAATTGTGGATTGATAACCCGTCGGCTGAAGGATTTTTTGAAGAGGGCGGGGAATACCTGCTTGATATAAACAAATCGGAATAATTAGGAGAAGAAGAAAAATGAAAGTATTAACTGTTTTTTTGTTGTTTCTAGCTACGGCCTTAATGGGTGCCGTTATGTATTTTGTAAAAGATTCCTCTATCGTTGATATGATAGCGGGAACCTATGCTGTTTGCATGAATGGGTTTCTAGGGGTAGATCTTGCCCTAATGATAAAAGACTCAAGCAGCAAGCCGCCCGGGAAGTATAAAGATATTAAGCTTTACAGGTACATTTTAGCTTTTGTCTGTATGGCTGCGCTATTTATCTTGGGGCTTTATATGAAAGAAGTGTTTGGTGTTCAGTCAATAGCCGCTATTGCATCTTTCGGGGCCGGGGCTATGCTGGTAATCGGTTTAGTAATGGGAGGCGTACAAGGTAACAAGATCGCTTCCAGAGGCGGCCCTTTACCGATTGAAGCGAAATGAAAATACTTTTAATAATTGCCGCTATTTTAATAGCGGCTTCTGTCATCTATGGACTTATTCAGAAGCTGAAGAATAATAAGCTGAAAAATGAAAATGAAAATCTAGAAGATGATAATGCGGTTCTTTCGAAAGCTGTAGATAAACAGAAAGAGAGAAACATGTCATTGATAAAAATCTTTAAAGAAACCAATGAAGAAAATAAATCGTTTAAGGAGTTTGAAAATGAAGTCGATAAAATTGAGCTTGATCTTCTTTCTGATAATTATTCTAAGCAGTTGCATAAGCTGCCCGGAAGAAATCCCAGAACCTAAGCAAGATGCTTTTTTATCTTTTGAAGAGGTTCCAGAAGTTGAGACTTTTTCCCCGGATAACCCGGAATTAAAAAAGATCTTGATAGCTCAAAGAGAGTTTTATTCATATATTCTTAAGGCGTTGATTATTTCTTTAGAATCAGAGGATTTTATAGAGGCAGATATTGAAAATGAAATTGCCTATACAAAAGATATTATTTTGTGGTTTGATTCGCTTGTCGGGGTAATAGAAGAATGATTAAAGAAAAACCGGAAATATTAGCACAGCTTGAAATCGGGATAAACCTTGACGGCTGCGGGAAAGATCACAGCACGGGGAAATTAATTTCTGTCTTACTACTTATGGAGAAGCAGGAAGACAGGCCCGGAATAATCGCACAGGTTTCCAAGAACTTGGGATTTAACCTGAAGGATATTGAAAGAGAATACACAAAAGATTTATGTGAAGTTTGCGGGCTTGCCGTCTCAAAGCATAAAGATGGTGTTCTTTGTTGATATTTATACAGCAATTTATCCCGGATAACGAATATTTATTCAAGTATTCGAGCTGCTTGCCTGTATAATTATTCAATTTCTTTTATTGTTGATAAATGATTTATACTTGGTATATAATTTGGGTGTGGCGTGGCGCAGTTGGCAGCGCATGGGACTCATATTCCCAGTGTCCCCGGTTCGAGTCCGGGCGCCGCAATTAACCCTTGGGTTATGGAATGGTTTTTTTTGTTGTCGAGGTCTTGAGCTTGTATCTTAAGATTGGTTAGCAGCCCTTTTAATTAAGGGCTGCTTTTTTTTGTTTTCAAGAATCTTTCAGGCCGTCTTTTTTGTTGTATACGCAGCAATAAAGGATAATTTCCCATATCTTTATTTTTCTCATTCCAGAAGAAAGAAAGCTTTGAGAGTCAAGAATCCTATGGCGCATATTTACCGGAAGCCTTACACCCATTGGAAAGTTTCTTTTAGCTGTTTTATTTGAATAGGGGATTGATTTTAGGGGAAGCTCTTCATCAAGACAAACTAAAATATAATCTTGGATTATCATTCCCCGTTTTTTAGCCGCCTTATGAATAAAATCTTTTTCCTTTTTGGTGCATCTAAAAGTTGTTTGAATAGTTGATGATTTTTCTAATTCCATTCTTTTCCCCCTAGATGTTTTATAATTTCTTCTTTTGAAATTCCGGCCCCTACTAACTTTTCAAACTCTTTTTCTATTTTATAGAATGTCGGCTTGGGGGCCGGTTTGGCCTTACTTGATTTTTTACTCTTTACAGCTTCCCGCGTAGCTTTAACGGTCCCGCCCTGAGATTTGATTGAATCAATTATTTCTTTCATATCTGAATCATCAATTGATCTTAGCAAGCTGAGGGCTGAAGTGGTGATTTTCTCTGTTGAAATTCCAAGGTCCTCAATTCTAAGCCGTGTTTTCTTTGCGGCTAGAATATCAGAAATCCACGTTTTAGGTTTTCCAATTAGTTTAGCCGCTTCGGTTTGTGAATACCCTTCATCAATCAAGAGCTGAACAGCCGCTTCAAGGTCTCCGGCTTCCAGTTGTTCCCTTTGAATGTTTTCTATCAGGTTGTCGATTAGGAAGTCACCACGCCTGATTATACATTCAATTTGATTAAAAGGTTCACCGTTGGAAACAAGCAGCTTGTGAGCATAATAGCGGCGATAACCAGCTTTTAATTCATTTTTTTTGTTGATAATAACGGGTTGTAATTGCCCCCGGGCTTTTATGGTTTCGGCAAGCCCTATAATTGAATCATCATTTTCATAATTTGTGCGGGTATTTTTAAGAAGGATAATATCAGACAGGTCCCGCTTTACTAATCCACTTTCTTTTTTTACTATTGGAGGCATTTTTTAACCAGCCTTATTAGTTTATTTAATATCCTTTTGGGGTTTTTCTTGAATAGATGACGGGTAGGATATTTAACCCCGGGAATCTTTCCAAGTCTTTTAGCGGCGGTCACAATATAACGCTCTTTACAAAGTCGTCAATCTGCTTCTTCTGTGCGCCTCTGAGCCTGTATTCTTCAATGTTGGCCGTCAACCTCTTCATTGACTTCATGGCCGAAATTGGAGGGTTGGCAATGTGATCTCCGTAAACATCTTGATACATTTCTAAAACCCCGGGTTCGTTTTTGTCCGGCTGTGAATTAGTCATTTGAACAAATATATCCTTGTGGGTTAATTCCATCATATCAAGTTCTTCAAATACCAATTCAATGCAGCGGAAATCTACAGTTGAAAGCATTCCTGTAATGATTATCTTATCGGCTGCGACCATAGCATTTCTTGTGAGGTCGTTCATTGTTCCCGGGGGGTCAATAAATAGAAAATCATAAGAATCAAGGTCGATTTTTTTCAGGCGGTGATTGAGTTCTTTTTCTCCAAGATTAGCCATTTTGCTTATTCTGATATCTGAGGGGATTATGTCAATGTTATCAATTGGGGTCTTGACCGGTTTTACCCTTTCACCGTTCAACAGGTTCTTTGTTGTGTAATCTTCATTTTCTCTTTTGAATATCCGCGACAATGTAATATTTGAATCAATATCAGCCAGTAATATTCTATATCCCATATAAGCAAGGGAGATTGCAACCGCTGCCGAAAGATTTGTTTTTCCTGTGCCGCCTTTCCAGCTAGCAAATGTAATTTTTTTAATCATTTTTAACCTCTGTAAAATATTCTGATTCTGAAATTAATTCGAACAATTCAGCCTTTGCTTTAGTTCTGCATCTAGAGCAAAGGTCATCACCGGCAGTTGCAATTTCGTAAGCGTGAAACCCAGTTACCTGAATACTAACTGTTAAACTTTTCATTTCACTTACCGGGCTAAGCCCTGTATCTTCTTGTTCAAGTTTTGTCCCGCAGCAATCGCATATTTCTGTAAATGTTTTCATGATATAAGCTCCTTGATTTGCTGTATTGATTTCCCGGTTATGTCGAAAATAATCTGTGAATTCCTTGCGTATTTAACCCGCATTGAAGGTGTCGGGTATCCTCCAAGCTCTAAGGTTTCAAGGTAATCAATACCATCAGAAATTAAAGCTTTTAGCATTTCAGGGGCTGCTTCTATAGTCTTAGCGTTAGGGTGATTTATTTCGGCAATCCAAGTATGATGCTCTCGACCCTTAATGGGTTGCGCGAACTTTTCAACCGGATATATTAGCCCGTCTTTGGGAAAATAAGGTTGTGCGCCATGCATACCCCATCGTCTTAAATCCATAGCGATATCACTATTAGGCGATGATAAAACGCAATGATGCGACTTTGGTCTTACGTCAAACTTCCAAGGCCCCGGGGCAATTCCTAATTTTTCTATATTCATATAAAACTCCTTGAATACAATATTATATGTTTTCAAGGAGTTGTCAAGATAATTTAAAAATGTTTTTATTTTGTTTTCATTCTTCACCATCTTCAGACAAGTATTTTTTCTGAAATTTATTCCAGTCAAAAACAACAGCCCAAAGGGGAACCCCGGCAAATCTGACTTTGTGGCGCTTGTGAATTACTGAAGAGTTTCTTCTCAAAATTTCTTCATAATTCTGGAAAGAGGTATCTTCAAGCATTTTTTGAATTTCTGAATGATTGGAGGCAATTGCCAATACTTCAGTTTTCCATTCATCATTGAGATTGTATCTTTTAAAGCCGATCCTTTGAATTCGATCTTTGTGTATGATCTCATTCTTTGCGGCCATATTTTTAAAATTAATTTCATCACCAGTGGCATTATCTGCCGGTTTAAGTGTGATCATTTCAGCAACTGAAAGTTCTTCCTGTGAGTCTATTCTTCTTTTCTGCTGTAGTATCCTGTAAACAACTTTCTCTTCATCGGCGCTTATTTCTGTTTGTGAAAGCTCCATTATAGCCGCGTAAAACTGCGATATAATTTTATTATCTTCTGGACCCTGTAGAAACTCATAATCAAAGAGGACATTCCAGGCAGCCGCGAAAAACGGAGAATAAGTGTCTGCTATCCTACTTGGTAACCCTTGATCTAGGATAACTTTTTTACAAGCTGCTATATCATTCATTATTTTAGGTAATTTTGAAAAAGTTCTTGATCTAAGCCCGGAAAAATCCCGGGGCGGCGCACATTCCCCGTTGTGAGGCTTCATTCTGACAATATGAATTCTTGTTTCATCAGCCTGATTACTTAATAATACGTTAACAGAGGCAAAGCAGAACATGCTTTTCAGCTTATAGTCAACAGGTGTATCCCCTGTGCTTCCTCTTCCTGCAATTTTCCCACCATATGAGGATCGGTTCAGCCTTACAATCGATTTAACCGTCAACCGATCCTTTGGCGTATCTGCCTCTAATTCATCAATGACAACGGGTATAGCGTCCCTTTTCAGGGATTGTCTGATATAAGCTTCTGTTGATAAACCTTCGGTTAGAAGCGCGTAGTGTTCGCCTCCAATCCCCGGGGAAATTAATTCATCAATTATAAATGATTTACCGGTACCGGCCCCACCAGTCAACCAAATACAGGGCCTACGGTCCAATATTCCAGAGTAAGGACTCATTGATATATATCCCAAGACCGCGATCGGGTCAATTTTTTTCTCATAACTAAACGTATTTAGCTGCTCCCAAAGGTTAACGGATTTATCGAGAGTCCACTTCTTTCCCGTTACGTCAAACTTTCTTTTTGATCTTACATAGAAATTATGGCCCTTCCAATTCCCGTATGAAATCAATTTCTTATTATTAACTTTGAGGCCGTCACCTGTATTGATAACAAATTGGTCTTGATCAAAAAACACCCCTGAACCTTTAATTCTTGAGTCGTCAAATATTCCCACTTTGTAGCATTCGTCACGAAACCATTGAACAGCATCAATTTGATTGAATTTGAAAACAGTAACACCCTGAACTTCATCTTCGGTGTAGAAAACTTTAGCCCACCAAGACCGGGGGGCAATTTCAAACATTTTATCTTTTATGGACCGTTCGCCCCGGGCAACTAAAAAGGGCAGATCTTGAGAAGTTGGTAGAACATAATAGTATTTTTCATCGAAGCCTAAAAATCTAAAAGGGGGTTTTGCTCTTTCGTCAACTGTTTTATCTTCCGGTTTCCCCTTAGCTTCTCCCGGTGTAATTTCGGTAGCATCATCGATAATTTTTTGCAGATCTTCAATTTTACCTTCTCTTAAAAAATCGTCCGGGTCCCGGTTTTCAGGCATTCGACCGGCGTAAATTGTCCCTTCAAACCCTGCATTGAATATCTTTTCAGGCACTGAAGTTGCGCGTTTTACGTCACCTGTTTTCTTATCCCTGAAAGTCTTATCAAGCCCGGAAAAGAACCAACCGGCATTATCACCATCGAATAATATGATTATGCATTTTGCTTTTTTAAGTAGATGAACATTGTTTTTTGTGATTCCATTTACAGATCCTGAAGAAAAGGTGTTATTCCAACCACAAGCCCGCATAGAAATTGCTGAAGTTTCCGCTTCTGTTATGTATACAGTTCCTGTAATTTCATCTTCTGTAAATGGTGAGGGAAATGTTTTGGCAGAAACTGAATTTCTTTTTTCGCATTTTCTAACACCTTCTTTGTTTTTTTTGTAGAACATTAGCTTCCAACCACTGGCAAGTTTGCAGACAACCCCGGGGTAATACCAAGCTTTTTCAGGGACCCCGGCCATTGTTAGGGTTTTTTCATCGAGCGTTTTTAATGCTTGATCTTTCCCGGGCCAATAAGCATAAAAGGATTTAATTTTATTTGCTGTATCTTGGGAATATCCGCGTTCTTTTAAGAAAGCAAGAACTGCTTTATCCCTTGCGGGGTGAGTCCCGACAAACTTTTCCACAGCTTTTACACAATCGGGGTCAACTGTAATTTTGGGTTTTTTTGGTGGGATATAAGAGTCTGAAACCATGCCTGTTATGGTTCTTTCAACCTCTTCGAATTGTTCATTGAAATTTGAAGCACCTGTTAAAATACGGGCTGCGTCGTAAACGTCCCCATGTATTCCACAACGGCCCATGCATTTGAAATTTGATTCATTTATTATCATCGACGGTTTTTTCATGTCGGCATGATCGGGGTTTATGCATGGCATTGGGTTTTGTGATACATTAAAGTTTTTTGCGCTCAAGTACTGAAGAAGGCTGTTTTTGAAGCGTTCTTTTTCTTTCATTATGAATTCCTCTTTCCCGGTTAAGTAGTAATTTAATTGTCAAATGTTCTTTTTAGATGCTCAATTACATCGTGCTTGTGAATACTAGCCTTTATATCAGCAGCAATCAAGTTTTCTATTCTTCTATTCGGATCAAGGCCCCGATGTCTGCATACAGTTATAAATTGGTCAATGATATATGAATCAATCATAAATGGTGGTTTTTTCTTAATGCCGGATCTATTTAAAAAGGGCAGCTTCTCAACCAGAGATTCAAGAAGAATTAAAGCTTCTGAAACTGGAAGAAGATGCTGTTCTCTTGCTGCTAAAAATCTAGGATCATTTGAGCATGTGAGCTTTAGGTCTTCTGTGATATTAAAAAACTTAATGTTTTTCTTTTTTATTGTCTGGGTTCCATCGTGCCAAGAACCACCGGCGGCAAAGACAGATTTTTGAATTAATTCAATTTCATTTTCGCTATTAATTTTTAATGTTAACTCTTTCATGCTTCCGGAACCTCCATGCATGGCTCTAATATTTCTGAATCATTGTAAATGATTCCTTCTTTTTCAGGGACTTCTATCAATGGTGTGCAGGATAGAAATGATAGACCCAATAATAGTATTATCACTTTCACTTAACTACTCCTTTGAGGTGAACATGTTTCCAGTTCTTGTTCTGTTAAACGTCTCAAACGCCTCTCTCATTTTGTCATTGTTCATCTCTCACTCCTTCCTTGCATCGTGGCGGGTTTCTACTTCTTCGTAATTCTCCATGAAAAACCGCTTTGCAATTAGCCACTGATCTGTATTGTCTTTTGGATTTACTGCTATCATATCTCCCACTTTCGGGCTTCCGTTTTCTCTATCTGCCTGAGAGATAGATACACATTTATCAAGGATTTCGCCTTCTCGATATGGGCGCATCATCTGAATTGACTTCTTCCTGTATGGCTTCAACTTTTTCTGCTTGTTGCAGTCCGGGCAGGTGATTTTCACCCTAGTTGCATTTTGATAACCCACATAATCATAACATTCTCCACTATCCCCACAAGTGGAGCAAGATGGCTCCCAATTATCCATTATTGATCCATTCCATGTGTTCCGTCTTTTACATAGTCCACATTTATTATGTTTTTCAAATGGCTTTCCATTTAGAGAATATTTACAACTCTCACATCTCTTTTCTTTACTCATGATTTTTGCTCCTGTTCGTCGTCATTAACTATTGATGGTGTTGGCTTTATTGTGAGAAAATTATACACACCATTAGAGAACTTTATTTTTATCTTTATTTCTGCCCCTAATAATGAATCTTTATTTTCTTCAAAGGTTCCATTGTCGGTGCAAATCCAATCTGCAAGGTTATCTATTATTCTTTCTGCATTCATCACTAACCCCTTTTATTTCTTCGAGTGCTCCGACCATTTTAATATGCATTAAAACAATTCTAATTGTTCTGGTTTATCCTTCTTTTTCATAAGAATGTTTTTCTGTTTTTCTGTTAATCTTTCAGAAGATGATATATAAGAAACTGCTTCTGATTTTGAACAAGAAGCCCCGCAGGAGCCAACGCCATTTACAGATAAAAGCCATTTGAATTTATCCCCTATTTCTGCAATTAGAATAAAAACGAAAGGCTGAATATCTATTCTTTCAGGCTTCACCATATATTAACCCGCTGCGCTCTCTCATCTTCTTCATATCTTTTTCTTATAGAATCAGAAACAACTTTAATGGTTTTGGTCTTGACCGGTTTTTTCTCTTTCGGTTCTTCAGTGGCGAACATATCAAGTTGCGTATAATTTTTTGAATCTTTCAAAACAGGTCCTTTTGAAGTTCCGGCAGCTTAAAAACTCCCATTTGATAAAGCTTATATACAATCATTGCTTCATGCTTAGCATCATCAAGGCCCCGGTGTTTCTCTATATAATTAATTTCCGGGTAGAAGAAATGAAAAGCTTCTTCGCAACTAGGCAATTTATATTTTCCATATTTCCCGGGAATCTTACAGATATCTGTTGACAACTTCATTGGACAGGGAAGTTTTATTATTTTAATTCCCCGGTCCTCTAAAAAGCCAAAGTCAAAATCATTGTTATAGGCTGTACAGCCTAAAGAATACGTATCAAGAATCCCTTGAACAACAGCTAAAACGTGAAAAGCAATAGGGGCTTTTCTAACTTCTTCTATAGTTAAATCTGAGTTTCTAAAGATCCAGCCAAAAGGCTCTTCTCTATGCTTTGCGGAAAGAACATCTTCTCTTAGGCAGGAATTGAAAACTTCATTTATTTCGCCTGTATCAAGGTCAAGATCTACAATACCGATTTCAACAATACTGCCGCCTTGATTTAAAGATCCTGTTGTTTCAATGTCTAGAATAAGAATCTTTTTCACAATTTACTCCTTTTTATATTTCTAAAATTCCGGGGGTCATAATCGTTATTAATTCTCTGGTATAGCCCAAGCTCAAGATTAGAGGGAAAGGGGTCAATCCCTTTCATTTCTTCCCTTTTTTCAAGCTCTATTTTTAATAACTGGCAATCCCCCGGGGAAATCCGTTTTTCCCTGCCGCCTTTGCTTTTTATGTTAATTTTAAGGTCAAGATCTAGGGCAGCTTGATTAACTTCTTCATAATCAATTTCAAGCTCTTCGGACAGATCATTTAAAAAAATCCAACTATCTAATTTACTAGGTTTTGAATAATTTAAAATCCTGTGAAAATCCCGCAAACTAACTGCTGAAAACTTCCCGCTTTTCCCTTTAACTTCAATTTTCTTTACGGTAATATTCAGGGAACTAATTCTATATTTTATGTTTTGATAAGATAAGTTGTGATTATCCTTTATATAGGTTAGCAGTTTCATAATTTACCTTTAAAATTTCGTATTATCTGACAGGTCAATAAGCTTCTGTTTTTGCTCATCTTCCCTATCTTCAATTTTGTTAAAAAGATCCATATCAACCCAACGATTGATTTCGTTTTCAACTAAAGTTTCTAAAACTGAAGGTTCAAGGGCATCGAGTTCCCAAGAAGAAAAACCGTATTTTTCACGATATGCCTTAAAGCGTGAATCTGTCATTTTTGCGGGGTTTTCCGGTGGATTATATTTTTCAACTTGATCGAGATTTAAGGCAATTCTTCTTATTATTGGAACACAATCACCATCAGCTTCCAAGAAAGTTTCAAGTCTCTGGGTAATATCCCGAGTCATGTCAATTCCGCTTGGGTCGTGGTCCCCTAAATAAATTACTACTGGCTGTTTGCATTCGGTAGCATATGAATCTCTTACTCTGTGGAAAGCGTCATATATTGCAGTCTGTGAAGCGTACCCTCTATTAGCCATAAAAAGCACATCATATTTACTACAGACAGGCTCAATTATGTTTGAAACTGCGTCTTTTTCAACCCAAACTTCAACGTAATATTCTTGGCCTTCCCATCGGTCCATATAGAAACTACTAGCAGCAGCTTTTAATATTTCGTTTGGTGTTTTCCAGTGGTCATTTCTTTTTGGGATTCTAACCCTGTCTTCAATCATAGACCAATCAAGAAGACCGGATAAACGGCCCTTTGAAACAACGTTTCCAAGCTTTGAATATTCCTTTGTTGAATTGGGAATTATGTCCCGGGAGACAAGCTGATAATAAAGCTGCCGAAGAGTTAATCTATACCCCAAATCTTTGTAATGGTTGAATATTTTAGTTATATCAATCAAAAGTGATTTTGAAGCGGAAGCGGGCCGCCAATCAATAAACTTCTCTTTCATCCTTCAGGCTCCTTTGCTTTGAAATAGTTTTTTGTAGGTGGTAAAACATAACCCTTAATACATTTTACGCAGAATATATGAATGTAATTATCAATTACTTTGTTGTGCTGACATTCTGCGCAACTGTCAATTTCAAGTACTGATTTAGGTGTTACAGGGATAACGCCTCTTTCTGAAACCTGAATAAGCGGATTGTTTTGTTTATCAAAATGGATCTTGCCTTTTACCTTTTCCCCGGTGTCCATTCTAAGACCTGAAAAATCTCTCATTTGCCAGTTTTTAAGGCCCGTAATAATGCTTTTTAATTTACTAGTTGTCATTTTTTAGCTCTCCTTCAGTAAGATTATTCTTACAGCTATATATTCCCATTGCGGCAAAGTTGGCAATATCAGCAAGGTGTTTAATATATTCACTTAGTGAAGATATTTTTAATAAACTTTTGTTGAAATTCTCAAGATTTTTTTCGATTTTGAGAGAAACAAACTGAAGGGGAACATTCTGCCAACCGCGCTTATGACTGTTTTCATTAAGCCTTTTGATTTGTTCTGAGTTAGAATCGCTTAATAATGGAACAATCGAACCAGTATTTTTATAATCTTTGATTGCAGATTGAAATTCTTCTTTTTTTAATTTAAATCTCTTGCAAATTCCGGGAGAAAAAAGTCGTAGAATTGTTTTTCTAGTAAGAAGATTTTTACATACAAAATTGTTATTATTATTGAATTTCCCATAATGACAATTAGAACAATTTAAAACTTTAACGATTGAAAAATTATTAAAATTATCAGGGTTCTTTGATTTTTTAATATCAGCCATTAGCTTATTTCTTCTTTGTTCCAAGGCATAAATATTGCAGTTTTCGGGGGTTGTTCCGTAGCTTATACATTTAAAAGAATAACTACAGTCTTTACATTCTTTTTCTTTCATGTTTTGCCGCCTTGTCGAGACAACTTGTAAATTTTCCAGAGAGTTTTCATTTTTTCAGGATCATTTTTGCATGAATACATTTTTCCAATAACATCTCTTAATTCACCATCTATTTTGATTGATTCATTTAGAGCATCGTTGGAACCATTATATTGATTGATCCAATATTTTAATGTATCTCTTAAACCGCTGTTTCTATCTTTAAGATCAATATTTTGATCAACAAGATTGCAATATTTTTCTGTCAATTCTTCATATTTTTTAGCACCATCACATACAGGACAATTGGCCCCGTCTTTAAATAAAATCAGTGTATGGCCTTTTTCACAAGCGTTCATTATTCACCCTCTTTAGTACTTTTGACAGTACTTTTAAAATGTTCGATTGATGATTCATCAATCGAAACTTGAATATCATAACCCATAGCAGAAAACAAATAAGTTATATATTCATTATCTTCTTCAGGTATCCAAAACAAAGGAAGAATATCTTCAAAAACAGCATCTCTGTAATTTTCTATTTCAGAGTTAAAGCCTTGAGTTTTAAGAAATACAAAATATTGATTATCTTCTTTTTTGAGGCAAAGAACCCTTTTTGTTATTGTCCCATTTACCCGGGGGAACTTTGACGGGATTCTTTCAAATTGACGGTTATAGTCTCCTTTGAAAGAATTAACAAATCTTATACCCCAAGCCTTAGTTAGAACGTCAATATTGTGGTATTCATCACAGGAAATAGTTTCAGAGTAAAGGCGCAAATAACAGTTCTTATTATGCTGACTAAGTTCAGGGTGCGTACTACCACAAAAAGGACAGGCTTTCATTCTGCCGGGGCCTATTCTCCTCTTCAAACGGTCGCTGTACTTGGTCCCTTCGGTTTCTAAAGTGATGTTATATAGGTTTCTTCCTATGCTTAACCGCTGCCCTGATTTTGCTTTATTCTTTATCTTGGAATTGCTTAACATTGCAGCGAAGGACAGACCACCAAGAAAGCCTAATAATAAAATAATAGCGCTTAATTCAATCATTCTTCTTCTCCTTTTGGTTTACGATAATTTCAACTTTATTATCTGAAAGTTGCTTTTTTGCTAATCCAACAACGATGTTTAGAGCTTCTGGAAGACACTTATCTTGAAGAGGGACTTTTTCTCCGTTATCCTCCCTGTACTGTATTCCGGCATTAAAGCTGTAAGCGGTTGATTCTACATATAGGATTGCTTGTTTATTAGTCATCATTTTTCTTCGCCTTTTCTTTATGTCTAATCAGGATAAAGCAAAATCGTATAGAAGCTTTCATATCTTTTTCAATATTCTTAGTTTTTGATTCAAAAAGGATTTCCCCATTATTGTTAAATACTTTGTGCCCTGATTTTGTTCTAATGATAGTTAATCCATTCAATTTAATATTGATAGATTCAATCGTCCTGTAAAACAATAAAGGAAGAATATCTTTCTCGAATGGCGGCCAATCTTCCATTATTTTTGTTAAATGAATATTTAAGCCAGAAGGGGAAACAATAAACTCTTGGTTCTTATCTACCTTAAAGCCTCTAGCAATATCAGCCATTGTTAATATAAAGGCTATATCATTCATTAAAATACCCCTGCCCTTCTTCTGTGTTAAGCTCTGGCTGAATGTGTGTTTCAGGCTCAAGAACTTTGACGCGCTCAGACAGTGCTTCAATAGAGCGCTGCAAGCTCTGAATGCTGTTATCAACCCCGCTTAATTCGTTTTCCATAAAGAGCCTAAACTCTTTGCTCTTGTTCGTGCCTCTTTCGTGACATTGTTTCATGTATCTGCTGTGAAGCTCTTCATCACAGCTAAAAGTAAAAGTTGCCATATTATCTCCTTATAAATAATTATGAAGAAAGGCTATCTATAGCCTTTCCTGATAACTACTTATGAACCCATAATTCAAGCCGCTTAAGCCCTGAATGTTTGTCTTCAATGATATGCGGGATAATGTCCCATTTACCTTTGAATAGTTTTCCACACTCAAAACAGATTTGTGGTTCTCTTTTTGATTCAAAGACTTCGATTATCATCGATTCTTTACAATGAGGGCAGGTATTGCTTACTAAATAGTAATGATCTTCTCCTTCCGGCAGTCTATCCCATTGTTTTTTTGAAAGCTTTAGCCCTTTTCTATAAGATTTTCCGTTCATATGAACCCCTTCTCTGATAATGTATTGTAAGTTATAGAAGACTTTTATATATAAAGATAGGTAGTTTATATATATTAGTGCGTCTCAACTCCGGTGTAATGTATACTAATCCCTAATCTTATATATTGCAAGAGTATTTATTAAAAAAGATTTATATATATGTATATGATAGTAACAAACTATAAACATCTTTAATTATATACGGTTATATA
>Ga0209475_10001063_pt1 | contig 38741 bp, 35 predicted proteins | sample tdDd471_FD_187128 | JGI IMG/M metagenome (GOLD analysis project Ga0209475, IMG submission 187128) | Marine sediment microbial communities from the Atlantic coast under amendment with organic carbon and nitrate - tdDd47.1 (SPAdes)... | ecosystem: Environmental > Aquatic > Marine > Coastal >... | reverse complement strand
TGAGGCGATAGCCTATCTTCGAGAGCGGTGAGAATTTGGCGGTCCATCGGGCGACTCCATTCGGCAAAAATAGAATCGGCCAGTCCAACAGATTCTCATCCTCTCAGATAGAGCGTCGTGTAGTGTGAGGATTTTTTCCGATATTGGTGCACTTTCTTTTTAAATCAATATGTTACGCGATTTTACCTATGGGTTTTCTTGCGCCGAACGGCCATTTTCGTTCAAAAAGCGGCTTATTTTCGTACGCAACGGGCATAGTTCATGATCCGCACCTGATCCCGCTGGCCGCCCATGGAACCCCAACGGGCGGGGTTGCCGGTTTTGGGGTCCGAGCGTTGAGCGCCCGCGCCGTGGACGTCTACATCATCGACCGAAATGCATTCGCCGAAGCAGACGTAGTTGGCGAAGCCGGGGTTTTCGCCGTGGGTGGTCGAGGACCAGAACCAACCCTTGGGATCGGCGACCTTCAAGAAGCGACGGTTAATCGCCGGTTCGGGACGGCTGTAATCGACGATGGACTGAAGCTCCTTCACGTTGGGCAGCCGCCAATCGTCCTTGCCCGCCAGGGTGAGGCCCTCACAGTATTTGAGCGCACCCGGCCAATCGCGGGTCTGGCCGTCGTCGGCCTGCTGCCAGACGAGCCCGGTCGAGCCATCGCTCACCGTGCCGTCGCCATTGTCGGAAAAATGGTTTCGCCCCCATTCGGCCCCAGCGACGCAACGATAGAAAAGCCCCATGGGACCATTGGTCGGAGCCTGTTTGATGCGACCGTCGAGGAAGTTGAAGAAAAACGCCGCCTCGACACCCGGCCGGTCCCAGTGGAGCCCCTTATAAAGGGTCGCCGACCAAGTTTGGCCCATCATGCCGGGATCGTGGGTCGCGGCGAAACGATCGCCTTGCAAAATGCTGGCGTCGGGCTTTTCAATGTCGAAGACACGGCCATCAAGGAAAGGCCGTCGGTTGGTCGCTCCCTGCCAGTGGGTGATGGAAAACAATTCCTTGATGGTCGGCAGGCGCCAATCGGTGCGGCCGCCCAAGCTCAGGCTGCCACAGGTTCGCCGGGCGCTATAGAAGCCGAGGCGTTTTTTGTTGTGGACCTTTTGCCAAGTGAGACCGGTGGCCGGGTCGAAGACCGTGCCGTCGCCCCGATCTTCAAAGGCCTGGGGACGACCGGCGTAATGGGCGTCCTGGCCGGGAAGCGCCGAAGCGCAGTCGTCCTTGCCGTTGGTGTTAAAGCAGGTCACCTGCCCCGTGTCGGTCAGTCGATTGCTCAGCCGCTTGGCCTGGGCGTAGGGCGCATTGGGGCTGTAGCCGCGCCCCATGAAGCCCGCTGCGGGCCTGCCGCCGCCCCGTTGCGAAGGCTCGCGCCCGCCTTGCATGCCCATGCCTTGCCTCTGCATGCCGCGGCCTTGCCCCATGCCCTGCCTCATGCCTTGCCCACCGCGCGCACCGATCCCCGCCGGACCGCAGACCAGACCGCCGGGCGGCGGAACGAAGCAGGATCCGGCAATCTCACGCCCCCTGTCTTCAAACGCACAGGAGTCGCCCGCCTTCTTGCCCTCACAAGCAGCCAGCGCACCAGGTGGCGGCCCGCCCCTCTGGGCATGGGCGGCAAATCCCGTTCCGACGATCAAAAGAGCACAAAACAAGGCAACTGCACGATGCATGGCGTTTTCCCTCCCCGGAAAAACAGCGCGTATATCTTTCAGCAACGATGCTAACCAATCGCTATGTATGGCGCAAACCGACATTAAACTTTTAAGAGAAAACGGCTCTTTTCAAGGGTTTGTGTGCAGCGCAATAAATTCTTTGTTGCTTTGCAGCATTTTCCCCTTGGAATCCCTGCCTTTGAGGCGTATATCACACGAACCTAATAAAAATGCTCGCGAGTGGATACTCCCCCATGTCCTACGCCAAGATTCAAGCCCTCCCGGCGGCGCGCCGGAATTGGGCGCGTCATGTCTTTCCCTTTTTACGCTGGCTGGGCGAAGTCGACCGGCAGACCTTCCGGGCCGACCTGATCGCCGCCATCACCGGTGCAGTCATCGTACTGCCCCAAGGCGTGGCGTTCGCCATGATCGCCGGGCTACCGCCTCAGTATGGCCTTTATACCGCCATCATCACGCCGATCATCGCCGCCCTTTTCGGCTCGTCCAAGCATCTGGTCTCAGGGCCGACCACCGCGATCTCCATCGTCGTCTTCTCGACCATCTCGCACCATGCGGAACCGGGCAGTGCCGAATTCATTCAGCTGACGCTTACGCTGACCTTCCTGGCCGGGGTTTATCAGTTCGCCTTCGGCCTGGCGCGTCTCGGGCGGTTGGTCAACTTCCTCTCCCACACCGTCGTCGTCGGCTTCACCGCCGGGGCGGCCATCCTCATCGCCACCAGCCAGATCAAGCATGCGCTGGGCGTTGAGGTGCCGCGAGGCGAGTCCTTCCTCCATACTTGGTGGGATATCTTTTTAGGTCTGCCGAGCGCCAATCTATGGGTGATCGGCGTGGCGGGCGGCACATTGGCCGTGGCCCTGGTGTTTAAGATATTTCTACCCAAAGTGCCCTACATGCTGGCCGCTATTCTGGCGGGAGGGATCGGCTGTCTATGGATCGGCGCGGCCGATCATGGGGTTCCGCTGGTTGGAGCGATCCCAGCCCAACTACCGCCGCTTTCAACCCCCGATTTCTCCCTCGCTACACTGCGCCAACTCGCTCCCGAAGCGCTGGCCGTGGCGGTGCTCGGCCTGATCGAGGCGGTTTCCATCGGCCGCTCCATCGCCACCAAGAGCCGCCAGACCATCGACGGCAATCAGGAATTCATCGGCCAGGGACTGTCCAACATGGTCGGCAGTTTCTTCTCCTCCTACGCCGGATCGGGCTCGTTCAACCGTTCGGGCGTCAACTACGAAGCAGGTGCGCGCACGCCGGTCGCCGCCATTCTGGCCGCACTGATCCTGGCCGTCGCCCTTTTGACCATCGCGCCGCTCACCGCCTATATCCCGATCCCATCGATGGCCGCCATCATCCTGATCGTCGCCTACAACCTGATCGACTGGCATCACATCGGCACTATCCTTAAAACCAGCCGCGAAGAAGGCGTCCTGCTGGCCGTAACCTTCGGCGCGACCCTGCTGCTCGATCTCGAGTTCGCCATCTATGCAGGCATGCTGCTTTCGCTTCTGATGTATCTCAACAAAGCGGCCAACCCGCGGGTTCATTCGCTGGCGCCCAACCCCGACGCCCAGCCCAAGCGCTTCATGCCGGTCGCCCCGCTGTCCACCCGGCGCTGCATGCAGCTCGATGTTGTCGAAGTAGGTGGAGCGATTTTCTTCGGCTCGGTCAATGCGCTCGAAGAACGTCTGAACGCCATAGCCGAGCACGACACATCCTGCCGTCATGTGCTTTTGGTTTGCGACGGGGTGAACGCGCTCGATATCACCGGCGCAGAGTTTCTCGCCCAGGAAGCGCGCAAATGGCGCGACCGCAATGGCGGGTTTTATCTCTGCGGCCTCAACCTAGACGATAAAGCCTTCCTCAAACGCGGCGGCTACCTCCAGGCCATTGGACGACACAACGTCTTTGCCTCAAAGAAACAAGCCATTCCGCGGATCATGCGCAAAATGAACCCGGAACAATGCCAGTTCTGCGCAAGGCGTGTTTTCGATGAGTGCAAGGACATTTAAAGACGGTTGAAACAATCAGTTCATACTCGGCTGACTTGACTTCCCTGCAAAAACACAGGAATATCGTCGCACTACGTTACGCATTCGTCTTGGTGTGCGCCTGATAGACCACCGTTTCGGTCGGTTCGCCAAGTTGCTTTCCTGACATTGTGAACGTTTCTCATGCGGCCCGGTGGGTTGCCGGACCGCGTATCGTTATAGAGTTTCGTGTTTTTGTAATGAAAGGAAACACAGACATGGCAAATGGCACCGTTAAGTGGTTTAACGCCACCAAAGGCTACGGCTTCATCGAACCGGAAGATGGCGGCAAAGACGCTTTTGTCCACATCTCTGCTGTTGAGCGCTCCGGCCTCTCGACCTTGAACGAAGGTCAGAAAGTCAGCTACGAACTGACCCCGGGCCGCAACGGCAAAGAAGCCGCCGAAAACCTTTCGGTGATCGACTAAGCGCCAATCGCGCTTTTATTAGCAGGCGTAACGTGAAACGCCCGTCAACCCAACGGCCCTGGTCGTTGGGTTTTTATTTGTCGATCACTCTTTTTAATACCCAAGATTAGAGTCTCTCTACCGACTTGACCGAATTCCTATATCCACAATTAAATTATGGATATATTGAGTCCGGTTTAGACTAGGGTGGGATACCAAAATGGGCATCATTGAATGGAACGACGACTTCGGGCTAGGGATTGACGAACTCGACCGCGACCACATCATGTGGATCGACATGTACAACGCGCTTTACCGCGCCGCTCAGGCCGGAACCGACAAAAGCACGCTTTTAATGAGTTTCGACGAGATCATTTCCCATACCCGATTTCACTTCACCAACGAAGACGCCTTCATGGACGAAAAGGGCCTCGAAGGAGCACAGCAGCACAAAGCCGAGCACGCCAAGATGCTGCGCCAAATGAATGAGCTTCGGAAAGGCTTGCAGGAGGCCAAAACACAAGAAGCCACCATTGAAACCCTGATCGTTTTGCGAGATTGGCTGGTTCAGCACATCTTGGAAAGCGATCGGGAACTGACCTAGCGACCCTGGCGGCCTATGGCGAAACCAGCCGACAAAATGCTCAAAAAAACGACCGGCGCAATCCTGGTGCTGTTCTGCTTTTTGGGCGGCATTGACGCATCCGCCGAAACCGTTTCAATTCCTTATAATGAGCTGACCCTGACTGGCGAATTGACTCTATCCGAAGGAAGGAGTCTTAACGACGGAGTCATCCTGATGACCCATGGGACGCTCGGGCATGGCAAAATGGAGACCCTCTCGGACCTCCAGGCCGTCTTTGCCGAAAGAGGGTGGAATTCCCTATCCATCACCTTGTCCCTGGACCGCAATCGGCGCCAAGGGTTTTATCCTTGTCGAACGCGCCACACCCATCAACACACCGACGCCCTGGACGAAATCAGCGCCTGGATTGATTGGCTCAAGTCCAAGGGTGCGACCAACGTCGTTCTATTGGGCCACTCCCGAGGCGGAAACCAAACCGCATGGTTTGCTGCGGAACGGCCAGATCCTTCAGTTTCCCACGTCGTCCTGCTCGCCCCCACAACTTGGAGCCTGGGCAAGGCGATCAAAGATTATGCCGACCGTTACGAAAAATTGCTCGACCGGGTGATCGCCAAGGCGGAAAAAGCCATCGCCGAAGGACGCGGCGGTCAGACCATCGAATATATGTCGCTGCTCTATTGCCCCTGCACCGATGCAACGCCTAAGAGCTTCCTCTCCTACCACAAGCCAGACCCGCGCTTTCATACACCTAATCTCTTGCCTCAAATCAAAGTCCCCACGCTGGTCATCGCCGGGTCCGCCGATAAGGTGGTGACCGATCTGCCTGAGGCCGTTCCTCCCCTGGCAGCAAAGTCGAAATCTCTTTCTTTCACCCTGATCGACGATGCCGATCACTTTTTCCGTGACCTCTATGCCGAAGACATTGCCGACGCAATGGAAGCCCTATTTTCCAGGTAACTTTCCATTTCCAGAAATAGTTTGACGCCAAACTATTTATATTCCAAACTTTGGGACGTTTTGAAAAGCGAGGATTCGGCAAATGAAATCGATACTACGGCTAAAAATTAATGGCCGTGAACGGGAGGACTTGGTCCCTCACAATATGCTTTTGGTGGACTACCTGCGGGAAACCGTTGGCTTGACCGGCACCAAACAGGGATGCGACGGTGGCGAGTGCGGCGCCTGCACCATTCTCGTTGATGGGCAGCCTCTGCTCTCCTGTATCACCCTGGCCCACAAGGCCGAGGGCAAAACCATTGAAACAGTCGAATCCCTCGCTAAACAGGGCCGTCTCTCCGCCCTGCAAGCCGCGTTTAACGAGCACCTCGGCAGCCAGTGCGGGTTCTGCACCCCAGGCATGATCATGGCCTCAGAAGCTCTGCTACGAGACAATCCGGCCCCCGACGAAGACCAGATTAAAAAAGCACTGGAAGGAAATATCTGTCGCTGTACCGGTTACGTCAAAATCATCGAATCCGTCAAAGCCGCTGCATCTCAGCTTAACCGGGAGGCCGCCGCATGACCGATATTCCCATCCCTAATAAGGCCGCCGGCGCACGTATCCCACTGATCGATGGCATAGAAAAAGTCACCGGCCAAGCCAAATACACCGCCGATCTTGATCCGTCGGGCTCTTTGGTCGGGATGATCCTGCGCAGCCCCTACGCCCATGGAGAAATCGTCTCACTCGACATTGAAAAAGCACGCGCCCTTCCAGGGGTTCATGCAGTCATCACCGGTGACGACTGCCCGGCTCCTTTCGGTATTCTGCCCATCGCCGAAAACGAATATCCGCTCGCCAAGGGCAAGGTCCGCTACAAAGGCGATGCTGTCGCCGCCGTCGCCGCAGAGACCCACGAAATCGCTCGCCAAGCACTCAAGCTAATCACTCTGGAGGTGGATGAGTACCCGGCCTACTACACTCCCGAAGACTCCCGCGCGCCCGGCACTGTCGATCTGCACGAAAAGCGCAAAGGCAATATGGAACGCGACGTTCACCACGAGTTCGGAAACGTCGAAGAAGGATTCGCCGAAGCCGACCTGATCGTTGAAGATATCTTCCGCAGCGAAGAAGTGACTCACCTCCATATCGAGCCCCATGCCGCAATGGCCGAATACGATGTGGCGCGGGACAAGATGACCCTCCAATCGGTCACCCAGGTGCCCTACTACGTCCACCTCATGCTCGCCCAGACGCTCGGCATGGACACCTCACGCATCCGTGTGATCAAGCCATTCGTCGGCGGCGGTTTCGGCGCAAGAACGGAAACCCTCAACTTTGAGATTATCGCCTGCCTACTGGCACGCGCGGCGGGTGGCAAGGTTCGGATCGCCCTAACCCGCGAGGAAACCTTCCTAACCAACCGTGGACGCCCCGAGTCCGACATCAAGATGAAACTGGGGGTCAAAAAAGACGGCACGCTCACCGCCTGTTCCTGCGAGGTGGTGCAAAAAGGCGGCGCTTACGGCGGCTATGGGATCATCACCATCCTCTACGCCGGAGCCCTGCTCAACGCCATCTATGATCTACCCAACATCGAATACCATGGCTTCCGTATTTATACGAACACACCGGCCTGCGGAGCAATGCGGGGACACGGCACGGTCAACGCCCGGTTCGCTTTCGAGTCCCTGCTCGACCGCGCCGCCGAAGGCATCGGTATGGACCCCTTGGAAATCCGGGCCGCCAACTATCTGGAAAACAGCTTTGAAACCCCCAGCGGCTTCAAAGGCCTCACCTACGGCCTGCCTCAGTGCATCGACTGGGCCAAGGAAGCCTCGGGCTGGACGGATAAGTTCGGTAAAATGGAAAAAGGACGCGGCATCGGAATTGCCTGTTCCCACTTCGTTAGCGGCGCAGGCAAACCAGTACATTGGACCGGAGAACCACACGCCACAATTAACCTCAAGCTCGATTTCGACTGCGGCATCACGATCCTGACTGGCGCTTCCGATATCGGCCAAGGGTCGAGCACCATCATCGCCCAAACGGTCGCCCATGTACTAGGCGTTGATTACGGACGCTTGCGCGTTGTCGCCAACGACAGTGCTATCACCCCAAAAGATAACGGCTCATATTCGTCACGGGTCACCGTAATGGTCGGCAATGCCGCCATGGACGCCGCAAACAACCTTAAATCTGTCCTCACCGAAGCGGCCGCCCGCAAGCTGGGCGTCACCCCACAGGAGGTGGAATGCCTCGGTGAGTCCTACCGAGTACTGGGCGCAACCCAAGATCCAGGCATCCCGTTCAATGACGTGGTGGCTGAAGCCCTGGTCGATACGGGGACGCTAACGGTCAAAGGGACCTATACGGTGCCCCGCGAATTCCAGGGAAAGGGCAAACAACGCGGCGCAGCCGTCGGCTCCACGCCGGGCTATTCCTATGCCGCCACCGTAGCTGAAGTTTCAGTCGATGAAGACACAGGCATCGTCAAAGTCGAAAAAATCTGGGTCGCTCACGACTGTGGTTTCGCCATCAACCCTTTAAGCGTCGAGGGCCAGGTTCAGGGCGCGGTCTGGATGGGGCTCGGCCAGGCAATCAGCGAGGAAACCCGCTACAATGAAGGCCTGCCGATGAGCGCCAATATGCTGGACTACCGGGTTCCAACCATCGTCGAGAGCCCGCATATCGAAACCAAGATTGTTGAAACCATAGATCCGAACGGCCCCTTTGGCGCCAAAGAAGCGAGCGAAGGCGCACTAGCCAGCGTTCCCGCCGCGGTCGCCAATGCCGTTTACGACGCCATCGGCATTCGGTTTAGCCAGACGCCTTTGACGCCAGACCGGATAATGGACGCCATGATTAAGAAAGAACGGGAAGACAAACGCGCCGCTGCGAAAAAAGGAGCCGCCTGATGGACACCCTTCCAGATTTCGAGCTTCTCACACCGAAAAACGCCCAAGAAGCCGTATCCCTCCATGCCGAACGGGATGAAGCGCGCTATATGGCTGGCGGCACTGATTTTATGCCCAACCTCCGACGCGGCATCGAAAGCCCAATGGCTGTCATTGATCTTTCCGGCATCGAAGAGATGCGCGGCATCGAGATCCTAGACGATGGGCGACTTCGTATTGGCGCTTCAACCACACTGGTAGAGCTCTGCCGGGACGAACGTATCATAGAAAACTTTCCCGCCGTGGCTGAGGCTGCTGAGCAGATTGCCGGAACCTCGCACCGCCAAGTTGCCACGGTTGGCGGCAACCTCTGCCTCGACACCCGATGCCTCTATTATAACCAAAGCGAATGGTGGCGGAGCGCCAACAATTATTGCCTCAAAAAGGAAGGCGAGATTTGCCACGTCGCTCCTACCGGAAAGACCTGCCGTGCCGCCTACAGCGGCGATTTAGCGCCCACCATGCTGATCCACGGCGCCATGGTCGAGATTGCCTCTGCCACAGGTAGCAGAACTATTGATCTAGCCGAGTTGTACCAGGAAGATGGAGCCGATTTTCTACTCTTAGAACCCGGTGAACTGATGGTCGCCGTAACCATCGAGCCCCGTAGCGGATATTCCATGGCTTACAAGAAAGTCAGGGTTCGTGGCGGCGTGGATTTTCCCCTCGTCGGCGTCGCAGCAGCGCTCAAGATTGAAAGCGGGAAGATTGACGATCTTAAAATCGGACTGACCGGCACCAACTCCAAACCGGTTCGCCTGGAAGGGCTGGAAGACGTTTTCGGCAAGCCGATGGACGATGAAACCCTCAAGGTGATTGAGAAGTTGGTGCAGCGCCAAATTCAGCCGATGCGCTCGACCTTCACCCCCAGCCACTATCGCCGCAAGGTCGCGCTCAATGTAACCCGAAGGCTGATCAGTCGCCTCGCCACAACCTAAAAGAGTGACGGCCATCACTGCGCACATCCAATATATAGGCAATAATCTTTTTTGAGATTAAGGCCTTAACAGATTGGGGATCGCGCAAATGGCGACCCGCACGGTAAAAATCGTCAAGAAAGCAGGCACCACTGACCGCGTGGGTCTGATCGAGCTTCGGAAAGTCTATATTCCGGGGTTGATGTTGTTGCTTGGCCTTATTGTTGCCAGCGGCCTCATTGCGTTGGTGCTGATCCTATTTTTTCCCAATGAAACCCGGGAAGCTGAAGAGAGGGTGATCCCCGACCGAATTACCGACGCCATTCCCCGGCACCGCATTCATTTCGGCATGAACCCCGATCAAGTGAAAGTCCTCTACCCCAATATGGCGCTAAGGATGAACGCTCATCACGAAACCATCGGCACTTTCTTGTTGGACGGCGCAAAACATATCGTAACGTTCAACAAATGGCTTTCAGGCGAAAAGGCCTATCGGGTGCGCTACGACAAAACCTTTAAAACCCTGAGCGAAGAAGAGATCCTACGTCATTTTGCTCTGTATTATGGTCGCGTCGCATACGATAACTGCAAGACCGCATCCGGCCGAGAGGGCCTACTCTGCCAATACCACTGGAAAGCCGACGGCAGGAAAACCATTGAGCTCCGAACCCGCCCCATCATTAAAGACGGTAAAAATCATATTCATGCCGCCGTCATCGCGACAGACACCTATCTGGCGAGCAAAAGACGGAAGTAGCCATCCGTCTTTTGCTCATTTCTGCATTCTAAGAAAACTAGGCCGCTTTGACTCCCGTCAGGAAGGTTCTGACGATCTCCTTCATAGCGTCGTTTTGCTCACTCAAAGACTGTGAAGCCTCCAGCACCTGGCGCGCTGCGGTGCCCGTATCGTTCGCCGCTTGATTAACCGACGAAACGTTACTCGAAACCTCTTGAGTTCCCTGGGCCGCCTGCTCCACGTTACGCGCAATTTCTGTGGTCGCCGCTCCCTGCTCCTCAACCGCAGCAGCAATAGCCGCTGCAATCTCATCGATCTGATTGATCCGCTCGGCGATTTCCTCAATGACTTTGGCTGAAGATTGGGTAGCCGTTTGAATTTCGGCAACCTGAGTTCCAATTTCATCGGTTGCCTTCGATGTTTGGTTGGCGAGATTTTTAACCTCGGATGCAACCACCGCAAACCCTTTGCCCGCATCGCCTGCTCTTGCCGCTTCAATTGTAGCGTTTAAGGCAAGAAGATTGGTCTGGTCCGCAATATCGGTGATCAAAGCAATGACTTCACCGATTTTTTGCGCCGACTGGACCAGTCCCTGAACCGTACCTGCGGTGACTTTGGCATGCTCGACGGCATCGGAAGCAACTGCAGAGGATTGAGAAACCTGTCGCGTGATTTCGATGATAGAAGCCGACAATTCTTCAGCTGCACTGGCGACCGTTTGGACATTGGCCGTGGCCTGCTCCGACGCCGCTGCTACGGAACCTGCTCGTTGACTTGTGCCTTCCGCAGTCCGCGACATGGATTCAGCCGTTCCATTTAGCTGAACCGACGCCCCGCTGACGTTTTCGAGTATCAACGTAATTTCATCATCAAACGACTGGGTAAGTTGCTCCAGAGATTTGGCGCGGCGCATTTGCTTAGCCTGCTCGGCTTTCTGCTCAGCATCTAAACGGTCGGCCTTTATCATATTCTCTTTAAAGACTTCCACTGCATCCGCCATGTGTCCTATTTCGTCACCTCGCTGGGATCCCGGAATATCAACATCGGTATTGCCTCCCGCCAGCGCCTTCATAACTTCGGTAAGGCCGGTTATCGGACGCGCTGTACCATTGGCGACCACTCTTGAAATTGCAGCCACAGCGGCAAGAACGATTAAGCTGATAACTCCAAAAATCTGAGCCTGCTTCCAGAACTCGTTAGTCACATCATCAACATAGATACCAGAACCGATAACCCAGCCCCATTCCTTGACAGCTTTGACGTATGAAACTTTTTCAACGGGCTTTTTAAAGCCGGGTTTTGGCCAGAGATATTCAACTGTTCCGCTGCCTTTTGTTTTGGCGATACGGGCGAATTCGGAAAAGATTTTCTTGCCATTGGGGTCTTCGAGACCCGAGAGGTCTTGCCCATTTAAATCAGGCTTGATCGGATGCATAACAACGACGGCATTGAAGTCGTTGATCCACAGATAGTCACTATCGCCATAGCGAACAGCGCTCAACGCGGCTTTCGCGGCGCGTTGCGCCTCCGATTCGGTCATCTCGCCTTTTTGCGATTTTTCGATAAAATCCTTAACGACGCTCTCGGCAACCTCCACCACGTCTTTAGTGATTGTCCGCCGATCCTCCATCATCACTCCACCGATGTTGAAAAGGCCGAGCAATACAACGGAAACGATGCCAATAAACGCGACACCGACCATCAGCCACAGTTTTGTGGCGATTCGAATATTATCCACGAATTGTCCCTCCTAGAATCCACTACCGCCGCCGCCTTGTTATTCGGCGTCGTACGGCTCAAAAAGGTCTATATATTCAACCCACCAAACCTTTTTGCTGCGACGCAATATAGTCGCTTTTCCGCAAGGAGAAACGTTAAATTTAAAACAAATCTAAGAAATGACCTTATTGGCTCAACTACTTGCAACTGGCGTTGCGCCGCACAACGATCCGCCCTTTATCGACCTTTTTCTCAACTAAGCTTTTAGTCATGGCGGCAATATCCGCCTCGACCTTTTGATAGTCGGTTTTCTTATCGACGACAGCTTCATCGGCTAACGAGATGATCAGCGTCATTGGGGCATTCTGCTCAGCCAGTCCGGCCATGGCTTCAAGGAGACGGTTTTCTTCGGTTTTCGATCCGAACCTTTTTACGCCAAGACGCACGGGAGCGATGCGCCCCGCCGCTACTGGTTTGGATATCTCAGGCTTTACCGTCACGGAGGCATAGTAAGGGCAGGCAGCTTTACCGCCGCCATAGCGGTTCATAGCCCAGGCATTGACCTGCTTATGAGATAAGAGTCCAAGCGCACCACAAGAAGCCTCCGGGTCGTTGGGTGCGCAAACCTCGGTCTGCCGGAAAAATGCGCTCCAACTGGCCGCATCGGTCTCCGAATAGAAAGGATAACCGGGCCCCGGCTTATTCCCGTGCCAAGCCCTTTGGATGATATAGAGGTTTTGCCGTCCCATGATGACCTTCATCATCAGAAACTCAATCTTGCGCAGTTCCGTCCCTTCGGGGGCTTCGGCAACATTGGTATCCCGGCACTCGACCCTGACCACCGTTACGTTGTAACCATTGATATCCCGGCTATTGGGCTCATGCGTCAAAAGGTCCGGGCATAATTTACGCCGCCCCTCTTGAATTCGTTCGGTGAATTCACGCGGATCAATTGCCGTCAGCCCATCAAACACCTGGATGGTAATTTTCTCATCCCAGGTATCCTTATTTTGACCCTTGGGTACATACTCGGTAACGCGACTGCCTTCCTCCCCGATATTAAGCGCAACCTCCCAACCAGCTGGCGGACTGGCGAAGAGCATATCCAGGTCCTTGTCCGTCTCAGCGATAGCGGGCGAAACAACCAAAGTCGCGCAAACCGCGATCATTGCCAAAAGAGAGAAGGGCTTCATAAATGGCTCCAAATTGGTCAGCAAAGCTTGAGCAAAGTAGCAACTGGGGAGATATCTGATCCACGATCCCCGTCAAGAATCCAACAGTTCACGCAGTTCCGTTTTTAGAATTTTGCCGTAGTTGTTCTTCGGCAAAGCCTCGATAAAACGGTATTCCTTTGGCCGCTTAAACCGGGCGATGTTTTCCAAACAAAGGGCATCCAGTTCCGGTTCGGTTACCTTGCCCTCGCCACTGGGCACAATGAAGGCAACGGCCACTTCCCCCCAATCTTCATGCGGCTTGCCGACCACAGAAACTTCGGCCACTCCCGGATGAGTTTGCAATACCTCTTCGATTTCGCGGGGATAAATATTGCTCCCCCCACTGATAATCATATCCTTAGAGCGGTCCATTAGGGTAAGGAAACCATCCTCATCCATCCGCCCCATATCGCCGGTAAACAGCCAGCCATGGCGAATGGTTTCGGCAGTGGCCTCGGGATTTCGCCAGTACCCCTTCATCACCGTTTCTCCCCGCACACAAACCTCACCGGGCTCCCCGACCGGAAGGGCTTCTCCACCGGAATTCATCACCTGCACATCAACCACACTATGCGCCACACCAACGGAGGCCAGACGGTCGTCATAGCGCGGATGATCACTTGTTCGGTGAAGGTCTTTTGAAAGGGCCGTGATGGTCATGGGGCTCTCGCCCTGGCCGTAAATCTGCGCCAGTTTGGGTCCAAGAACCGCCATCGCTCTCTTAAGGTCGGCCACATACATCGGGCCGCCACCATAGATGATGGTCTTGAGGTTATCCGTATCGGCATGAGCGGCTGATGGCGCTTCGACCAAGCGCTTGACCATGGTTGGGGCGGCAAAGAAGGCCGCGCCCTTATAGGCCTCAATCAGATCAAAAATTTCAGCCGGATCGAACCCACCGCTTTCGGGGACCACTTGATTGGCCCCTTTCAACACGTGCGGAAAATTGTACATTCCCGACCCATGGGAGATGGGGGCGGCATGAAGGATGCAGTCATCCGCTGTCACCGCATCCACATCGGCAAAGTAGCCGAGTGTCATGGTGTGGATGTTCTTATGAGTCAGCATGGCGCCCTTGGGCTGCCCCGTAGTGCCACTGGTATAGAAAAGCCAGGCCACATCGTCATCCGCCGTCTCGGCCATTGACGTCGGGTCGCCATCAAGCAAGGCCTGCCACTCAGCGCTATCGACGACGATTTTTCCGCTGAAATCCACCTTGTCGGAAAGGTCGGCCGACACAAGGCAACATTTGGCCTCACTATGCTCCAGAATGTAGGCAAACTCCTTAGGATGTAGCTTAGCGTTAATCGGCACCGCGGTCAGACCCGCATGCCAGATTGCATAGAGCGCGATCAGATATTCGGGCCGGTTGGTCATGACGACCGCCACCCGCGCTCCAGGTTTGAGATGTTCCCTCAGCCCCCCCGCCATAGTGGCCGCTTGGGCACCAAATTCACGGTAGGACGCAAAAGCCTTCTTGCCCAATGAAAGAGCTGTGTTGTCGGGCCAGATACGAGCAGCTTTGACCAGATATGACGCGACGTTCATGACGCTACTCCTTAAAATCCGCGCCAACCGCCTCGGAAATATGGGAGTAACCGTCCCGTTTCAGCAGAGCCGCCAAATCCCGTGCTATATCGTTTGCCAACTGCGGGCCTTTGTAAATCATTGCCGAATAGAGCTGAAGCAGCGACGCCCCAGCCTTGATCTTGGCATAGGCCTGCTTGGCGTTCGAGATACCACCAACGCCAATCAGAGGAACTTTTCCACCTGTCAGTTGGTACATTTCCCCCAGAACCTTCGTCGAAGGCGCAAAAACCGGTTGCCCGCTTAAACCGCCCGTCTCGGCCCGGTCACTCCCTTTTAGAAAGTCTGGTCGCTCAATGGTCGTATTGGTGGCGATTAACCCATCAATGCCTAGTTCCAAAACCACCTCGGCAATATCTTTTTTATCGTCGTCGGTCAGGTCTGGGGCGATCTTAAGCAGAAGAGGTGGCGCTCCCTCCGGCTTGGTTTCCCTCAAAGCTTCTTGGGTGCGACCCAGGAGATCTTGCAATTCAGCCTTTCCTTGCAAAGCACGCAATCCCGGCGTGTTGGGAGAGGAAACATTGACGACAATGTAGTCGGCAAAACCACCGAACGCCTTGACCCCCAGCACATAATCGGCGGCCGCATCTTCAGTTTCCTTGTTCTTGCCAAGATTGATCCCGACGACGCCGGGATATCTTTGGCTTTTCGACCGACGCTCGAGACGAGCCGCAACAGTCTGGGCGCCCAAGCTGTTAAAACCCATACGGTTGATCACGCCTTGATCGGGAATGAGGCGGAACATGCGCGGTTGAGGATTGCCCGGTTGGGGCCGCGGCGTGATGCTCCCCACCTCCACATAGCCGAAGCCTTGCTGCAAAAGCTGATCGGGCACATCGCCGTTCTTATCGAATCCGGCAGCCATGCCGATGGGTGTTCTAAACTTCAATCCCCAAAGTTCTGTCTCAAGCACCGGATCATTGAAAATTTGCGGTTTCGGCACCAGCCCCATTTTCAGGCCTTTGAGCGCGAAACCATGCGCTGCCTCCGGGTCCATCATACGAATGAAAGGCCATGCGAAGCAGTAAAAATTGACCATGGATTGAGCGCCCCGGAACAGATGAAAAATCTTCAAGGGCGGACACTAGCCCAAGGGGCTGCTAGTCGTCCAGAGTGGACAGATAAGCCATGAGATTATTGATGTCTTCTTCAGTCAAGTCACCAAACATAATCTCACTGTCCTCATGCCGACGTTTTCCCTCCAGCACTTCTTTGATCTGCTTTTTAAGATAGCGAGTATATTGTCCGGCCAATTGCGGCGTGTTCTTTTTGCCATACCCAGTTTTCCCGTGGCAGAGCTTGCATTCGGATCGGTAAAGGCTTTTTCCGGCTTTAACATCGCCTTCGTGTCGCGCGATCTGAACCACTTTTTCCGCCGCCTTTAGACGGACATAAGCATCTGTATCCTCTGGGAGTTCCGGCACTTGGTTGTCCAGCTTAATCTGGGCGAAAAACGCCGAAATATCGTGAATATCCTCGTCGGGCAATTCACGCTCTTCGGTGAACGGCACCATGGGAATGTTCACCCGGTCGCGGGTGCGGAACAGCTTAAGCTGCTCGACAATATACTCATAGGGTAGGCCGGCAATCCGCGGATAAACGCCTTTTTTTCCGCCCTGGCCATTTTCACCATGGCAGGCGGCACAGACCATGTTGATATCTTCAGCGTTATATTTGTCGAAATCGTTCGGATCAAAGGCGGGCTTTTCTTCCGCTGCCGCAACGGGCAGGGCGAAAAACAAAGCAAAAACCAGACAAGCTATCCAGCGCATCATCAGATTCCCCCACAAAATCTCTAGATGGCTTAAACGAAACCGCGTCGTCGCCGGGCTTCGAGGTATTCGTCCTTTTTGGCCTTACGAGCTTCTTTAATTTCCCCGCCAAGACCTCCCAGGTTTTTGTAAGCGAAATTATAAAGCACCCACACCACCACCGGGCCAAAAAACAGCATCGGGGCGATATAGAACCATACGGGAAAGCCTGAATCGTTCATCGTGAGTACCTTGAAATTACGATCAATCGGTCGTTGCGATTGTCTACCCCCAAGCACCGACCTCAGGCGTTGACCTTGGTCAATTGACCTGCTGCCGACAATGGGTCTCTTTGACCAGTGAGGCCGCCAAGAAAGCCCCAATGCCACATAACGGCAATGTCATGAAAGCGACCTCAAAGGCCCCTGCGCCATAAACCCGCGCCCCATCCAGCAATCCGCCCTCCCAATTGGCATCCAGAAGCAAACCGATCAGGGGCTGGAACACGGCCCCCGAAGCCATGACCATCATATTGACGATCCCCAAAGCGGCCCCGCTGGCATGGGGAAGATTGATCTCGCGGGAAACGGCAAAACCAACAACCATTCCACCCGCTGTGATCCCGTTAATCAGGAGTAATATCCGCATCGTCCAAATCGATAACCCAGGAAGGTAGATCACCGCCGAAACTGTCACTAAGGCAATGAGCGCACCACCGATCATTAAGGGCTTACGTCGACCGATCCTGTCCGACACCCATCCTGAGAGAGGAGCGCCGATAGCCCAACCGACCATCATGGTAGAAGCCATCAAACCGGCCGAAGCCCTATCGAGGCCATGAACGCTCGTCATATACGGCACCCCCCAAAGACCGCCAAAAGACAGCATGGGCCCAGCCATAAACAAACCGAAAGCACCAACGAACCAAGTCTGTGGCCGGGCTATCGCACTCTTTAACCCATCAAGGAGCCGTACCTGCCCAGGTTGAGGCCCTTCGCCATGATCACCAGAGCCATCCCGCACAACAGCCAAGATCAAAAGGGCGAGAATTCCGGCAACCGCTGCAGCGACCATCATGGTTTCGCGCCACCCCACCATCTCCACGAAGGCGGCCAGCGGCGCTTGACCACCGATACCGCCCCCCATGCCAAGCATCAGGGTCAGCCCAGAAACCATGGCGAACCGATTGGCCGGGAACCATACGGAAGCAATTTTCAGCGTGCCAACCCAGGTAAAGGCCGCCCCCAGGCCGACCAACAGTCGTCCGAGGTAGGCAATTTCGATATTCGCCGCCATACCGAAAAGCGCGCTACCCGCACCGCAGGCCAGTGCGGCAATGGCCAAGACACGACGCGCTCCGAACCGATCGACCAACACGCCAACCGGAAGCTGAATTCCCGCATAAGCATAGAAATAGAAAGCCGAAAGATTCCCGAGTACAGCCGCCGAAACGGAAAAGTCGCGCATCAAGTCATCAACCATGACACTCGGAGCGACCCGCTGGAAAAATCCATAACAATAAAATAGAGCGGCCAATCCCCAGAACAGCCAGGGAATCAACGGAGAAACGTTTTTGGGATCAGCCCTCAATCGGAAGCGCCATCCACGCCGTCAGAAGCTTCCGCCTGCCGCAGTTTCTCAGCTTCATAGCGCTTGAGAACGCTTTCCAGGTGTGACGACATGGCTTTAGCCGCATTGTCCGGATTACGTGTCCGAATGGCTTCCAGCACCGAACGGTGCTGCTCGGTCAGGATTTCATCATCGATGAACTCTCGCACAGGCCGGTATTTATGGTATTCCAGCGTCGAGGTCAGGGTATCGCGGATAACGTCGAAAATGTGAACATAGACAACGCTTCCAGTCGCCCGCGCGAGTGCGTAATGGAAGTTGATGTCTTCAACCGCCTTATCGGTGCCGCGCGCCTTTTCCATGGCGGCAACGACACGCTCAAGACGTTGCACGTCTTCTTCCGTCGCATTCATTGCCGCTTTGCGCGCCGCCCAAACCTCAAGGTCGCCTCGAATTTCAGCCAGATCATGGAGGTTTTCCGAGTTGGTTCTCAGAAGCGCCGTCAATGGCGAGTCCATATCACCCGCCGAAGAAATGACCCGGGTGCCACCACCCTGAACCGCTTCGAGAAAACCTTGAGCTTTCAATTTCTGCAACGCCGCCCGCACCGAAACCCGGCTGACTCCAAGGGACTCGGCCAACTGCCTTTCACCCGGGAGACGTTGTCCCGGCGTCAGGTCGCCGTTCGATATCTGATCCAGGATCAGACCTGCAACCCGTTCGGAAACCTTTTGTCCCTTTTCAGGCACCTGCTGTTGTTCGTCGGTCATGGGCGTCAATCGCTACCATCAAATTCCAAAAAGGGAGACAACCTATGGAGTGGAGCTCTCTCCGTCAAGAGCGGTCAACCTAGTCTATATCAGCTTCCGCGCCGGGCAAGAAAGATTCCGGCTAGAATAACCAATCCCCCCGCCCCCTGCATCCAACCGATGGCTTCATCAAACAACAACCAGGCAAGCACGGCCGCCGTGGCCGGTTGTAAAAGGAGCCCGACGGAAGAAAAAGCAGCGGGCAAATGGGCCAAGGCATAGGCAATCATCCCTTGTCCCCCAATATGGGAAACCCAGGCGAGACCAAGCAAGATCGCCCAGCCATATAAGGTTTCCACAACCAGACTTTCGCCCATAATCAAGGCAACTGGCAAAAGCAATATCGCCATTACCGAGCTGCTCCAAGCCATGATAGTGGCTGTCGAAAAGCGTCCTCTCAGTCTGCCAACAGAAAGAATGTAACCCGCATAGAAAACCGCAGTCACCACGCCAAGAGCGTCTCCCAAAACACGCTCGGGCCGAAAGGCAATGCTGTCGCCCATCAGAATACAAGCCCCAAGTAGCGCCAGAACCATGCCGGTCAGGAAGGTCCGCGAAAACCGCTCCTTGAACAAAAGAAAGCCAGCGAGAGCAACGAAAATCGGAGCAAAATTGGCGAGCAGCGTCGCATTGGCCACAGAGGTCTTGAGGATTGACCAGTGCCAAAAAGCAAGATCACCGGCAAAAAAGAACCCTACCATGGCCAGCTTACCGAAATCCGAAAGAGACTTCGGCCGTGCAGGCTTGTCCGCTTTGCGCCCCTCAGCCGCCATCAAAACCATCAGGACGGGAACCGCCAATAGCACGCGATAGAAGGCAGAGCCCACGGGACCTATTTCGCTCAAGCGTACAAAAATCGGGGCGAAAGCAATCGCCACGGCGCCCATAAACAGGGCGGGAAGCGCAGCATCGGCACGTCTTTTTTCAACCGTCCCGCCACTCATGCCGTCCGTTCGCTCCATATATCGTTTGTGCTAAGGTATTAGCAAACCAATGGGTTTTTACGCTATATTTGGCAGCCGAGCCAATGAAACGCCGCACGAGAGAAGTCAAAACCCGATGATCAAACCAATGCCCGAAGGTTGGGAGCGTTTCCTGGAAGAAGATGAGGGGCCGATTTTCGAACGGATCAACCCCGAAGGCGAAACGCCTCTGGTGTTAATCTGCGACCACGCCGATAACAAAATTCCACGCGCCATGAAAAACCTGGGGCTGGAGCATGACCTTCTTCAGCAACACATCGCCTGGGATATTGGGGCCGCTGAAGTGACGCGTCTTGTCGCTAAAAGGCTCGACTGCCAAGCCTTTCTCACCCGATTTTCACGCCTCATCATCGATGTCAACAGAGCGCCGGGCGACCCGGCCTCCATCCCGGAAGAAAGCGACGGCTCCCCGATCCCCGGCAATCGAAACTTAAGCGAAGAAGAACAAGTGGCTCGGGCCGAGGTTTTTGCCCATCCCTATCATCAGGCCATTTCCGATGGCATGGCCCATGTAATGCGTAATTCGGGTCCCCCGGCGTTGTTCTCCATCCATAGCTTTACGCCCATCATGATGGGACGCGCCCGGCCTTGGGATGCTGGAATTTTATGGAACCGAGATCCCCGTATTGCTCTTCCGATGATTGAACACCTACGCCAGCATTCACATCTCCATATTGGCGACAACGAACCCTACGATGGTAAACAACTGGCCTATTCCATCGACCGGCACGGCATGGCGGCAGGCTTACCGAACGCCGCTATAGAAATCAGGCAAGATTTGATTGCCAATCAAGAAGGTGTAGAGACCTGGGCCAAGCTGCTAGGAGATGCGTTGGAGGATACGCTGTCTCGCGAAGGTCTTTATCATGTGGAGCATTTTTAGATATGTCTCTTTATAGAGAGCCGCCATGGACCGTCGGGATCGAGGAAGAATACCTCCTCGTCGATAAGGAAACGCGCGACCTTGCCGACCCACCGGAACAGATGCTCAAAGACTTCGAAACGGCTATGCCGGAACATGTGCGCCCTGAATTTTTAAGATCGCAAGTCGAAGTGGGAACGTCCGTCTGCGACACCGTCGGCGAAGCCAAGAGCCAACTGCGCGATCTCCGCAAGCTGGTAGCCGAAATCGCGGGGAACTACGGCTTGGCCCCCATCGCCGCCTCAACACACCCCTTCGCGCAGTGGGAGGATCTCAAGCACACAGACAAGGCTCGTTACCATATGCTCGCCAAGAACCTCCAAGCCGTCGCCCGCCGTCTGGTTATTTCCGGCATGCACGTTCATGTGGGAATCGAAGACGAAGAGTTGCGCATCGACCTGATGAATCAGGTGACCTACTTCCTTCCCCATCTCCTTGCGCTTTCAACTTCCTCGCCATTCTGGCGCGGCGAAGATACGGGCCTGAAGTCATACCGGCTGGCGATTTTCAGCGAACTCCCCCGCACCGGCCTGCCCCAAAGCTTCGCTTCCTATCAGGAATACAGTCGCCATGTAAAAGTGCTGGAAATGGCGGGATTGATTGATGACGCCAGCATGATCTGGTGGGATGTTCGACCAAGCATCAAGTTCCCAACCCTTGAAATGCGCATCACCGATGTCTGCACGCGCCTCGACCACGCTGCCGCCATCGCCGCTCTTTATGTTTGCATTCTCCGCATGCTCTACCGGCTCCGCCGCTCCAATCAACGTTGGCGGCAATACGCCCATATGTTAATCGAGGAAAACCGCTGGCGGGCCCAGCGTTACGGCATGGACGAAGGGTTGGTCGATTTCGGCAAAGGCGAAATCGTTTCCTGCGCCCATTTGCTCGATGAACTTCTCGATATGGTCAAGGACGACGCCGAAGCACTAGGTTGCACCGAAGAGATCATGGCGGCCCGCCAGATCATTGAAAACGGCACTAGCGCGCACCTCCAACAAAAGAAATACAACTCGGTCCGCAAGAAAGGCGGCAGCCATGAAGACGCCCTAAAAGGCGTGGTCGATTGCCTAACCTTTCAGACCCTCGACGGTCTTTGATCGCTTAGGGAGTTTTAAAGGGCCACGCCAAGATTTTCCATGGCTTGGCGCACATCATCGTACCGAACCGGCTTGTGGAGTACGGCGACATCACTGTATTCAACACCGCCATCATAAAGCTGTTTCAAGGTATCGGGACTGGTGTCACCGGAGAGCAAAACGCCAGGCACAGGCTTGCCTAAGACCGAACGGACGGACGCAATAACCTCCAACCCGTTTTCTTCATCCCCCAAGCAAAAATCGCTAACGATGGCGTGAGGAAGCGATGGCAAACGATTGAGTTCTTCCAAAGCCTCATTGCCGTTGGCCACAGAGACAACCCGACAACCGCGCCCTCGAAACGACAGAACGAAAGCATCGCGGATATCCGGCTGATCCTCGACAAAAAGAATATAGGGCTGTTGCTTATCCAGAAGCACGAAACACATCCCAAATCAGAGAAGATACCCACAATACACAACTATTGATACGCAAACAATCAAAGAGTGTTCTGCGGTGAAAAACCCACCGATAGCTTATAAAAATCAGCCGACCGTTGAGTTCTTTTCGATGGCTTGCTGAATCCCGGCAATCAGTTCCTTACCGATAGCTCCCCCATCGCCGGAAACACGATCACGTATCACCACCCGCATAGTATCGATATGGGCCTTAACGATCTCAACTGCATTATCGTCTTCACGGCAGTGTTCGTGAGTGATTTCGTAGAGCATTTTGGCAACATGAGTAATCAAAGGATAGCCAAACGTTCCTCCCTGTCCCCGCAGTTCGTGGGCAAGCAGGTGAATTTTTTCGAAATGAGCCCCACGACGTCCCGGCTTCATCAGCGCATCGGCGCAAAGGTTGGATAGTTCGGACAGATATTTGAGCGCCCAATCGGCAAAATCGAGTTTCTTGCGCTCAAGTTTTTCCTCGGCCTTTTCAAGAATCGCCATGGGCATTTCACCGCCCTTGGCCGATCCCATACCGCCCACCTTGTCTTTTAGGAAATTGGGCAAGCGGAAGCACCAAACATCCGATTCTTTCTTCGGCTTCACCGTCTTTTTTTCCGAATAGACGATGGTCATATCCTTATCGGTTTTTTTCCGGCGTTCGGAGGCTTCATCATAGGTTCCGCTGCGCCGACGCCGGTCGGGCCCGAAATAAGTATGGGTCGCAATAATCTGCCGGGGGTAATCAACAGCTTCCAAAATCCGTTTGTAGACGGATTCCGCCGAGAACGGCTTTGCCAGAAACTCCGTCGCTCCCAGGTCGCGGGCCGCCGTTACATACTCGTCATCGGCCGCCCCGCTAAGCAGGATGACCGGCATAAAGCGATTGGGCGAGTCTTTGGCGTTACGAATCCAACGGGTCAAAAGCAAACCGTTGATCGGGCTCATGATCAGGTCAGAAAGAACAATATCAAAGCCAAGCCCCGGGGCGCCGGAGATTGCCGACGTACTTAGAATTTCGATTGCTTCCTGACCGTTCTGGGCAGAAACCACCTTGCCGAATTCAAAATACCTGAGAAGGTCCTCAATGGTATGTCTGATGTATTGATTGTCTTCCACCAACAAGATGGAAAGTCGCTCGAAACTATATACAGTCACCTGATACCCACTTAAATTAGCCCCAACAAGTCCCTTTAATCACCGGCGGCGCGCAGCTCTCTTGCGCCCCACTACTCCACCGGCTATCTTCCGCATCGAAACGGATTATCGGGTAGTTTAGTTCCAGAGTTCAAGGATTTGGTTAATGACTGACGTAGGCGGCATCGCATCGGACCGTTTGAAATCTTTCGTTGAGCGCATTGAGCGTTTGGAGGAAGAAAAAAAAGGCATCGCCGACGATATTAAAGACGTTTATGCCGAAGCCAAGAGCGCCGGCTTTGACGTCAAGGTCATGCGACAGGTCGTTCGGCTGCGCAAAATGGACGCATCTGACCGGGCCGAACAGGAAGAAATCCTCGACCTCTACAAGCACGCACTGGATATGATCTAGCGCCCCTAAGAAACAAGGTAGCGCTCGGCGTACCCTAGCCACTCCTTGCCGAACGGCACGACGATCCGTACCCGGTGGCCCTCGTCCCGCAAATATTCAGCCAGGCCATTACCCAGGCCATAGGGCACTTCAAATTCATAGCTTCCCGGCTCCCAGTCGTCGTGGTTGATATTTTCTTCAATCAACTCGGCCCATTCTGGATCGGCAACATGAAAGATCGGATAGACCCCATTGATCGCAGACTCTTCGGAAAGCAGGGTCTCGATCAAAACTTCGTAGTTCCCCGGGATGGTGTCTTCGTCATAAACCTCGGCATCCTTATACTCGAGGGTCGTCAGGCAAAGCCGGATATCCGCCCGACTGGCAATCAGGGCCATCAGATCGGGTTCCGAGTCGGCCATAGCGGCATAGACGGAGGCAACAACCGACACCGCATTGCGCGCCAGATATCCATGCAGGCCAAGCAACCCCCGGATCACCCCCATGTCTTCGGCCTCCAATACCAGATGATGCCGTCGGGGTCCCAGCGAATCGGGATCAACCTCGTTACGTTTGCGCGATAAAGTGAGGCGTGTTTCATAGTTGGCCGTTTGGTCACTCGCTTCGCGCATCAACCGGTCGGCCACCGTTACCAAATTACGCTTCGCTACGTCCTTGAAAGCGCCAAACCCCAACTGACGAACACCTTTGTAAACAACGATATCGAGACCGGCTTCGTTAAGAAGCTTCATCGCTTCGATGCTTTGGGCCCGACTGTCGCCGATGGTGTTGCTATCGGTGACATCATCACAAAGGTGATGAAGCCCTGCCCTAAACCCCTGACCGCAAAGATCAATGGCCACCTCTACCGCTTCCTCAGCAGTTTCGGCAGGAACAAATTTCTTACGCAGCCGGTTCATGCCGAAAGCCCCCCCCAGGAGTTTTCCAACTCCGGGAAGTTCAGCCATTTTCAAAAGCTTAGGAGGAACCGGCGGCATTCATTTTCTCCATTCGGACTTGCCTGGGATTTTGCGGCTATAGGAAACTCACCTCAAGAAAATTCTACCTACCATCCAACAAATCCATCCCAGGAGGCTTAGGTCCTCCTGTCGCCCAATCGAGCAGTTCGACCGTATGGACAACGGGAACGGCGGCCTCATTTGATAAATGTTCAAGACAGCCGATATTGCCCGTCGCAATAACCGCCCCACCGCAGCGGGATAAATTCTTCAATTTTCTTTCCTTCAGACGATCAGACAATTCAGCCTGCAAGACGCTATAGGTGCCAGCGGAACCACAACAGAGATGTTCCTCGGCGGGACGGCGCACCTCAAACCCCACCTGACGCAATAAATTGGGTGGAGAATCCTTTATTCCCAAACCGTGTTGCAGGGAGCAGGCCGCATGATAACTGATAAGCGGCAGGTCTTCCGGCCCTTTATTGGGCAGCCCCAGACATTCGACAACCTCCGTCACGTCCAGGCATAAGGCCGCCATGGCTTTTCCCTCCGGCTCATCGGGCTCGCCACGCAACAAAAACCCATATTCCTTGACCACGAACCCGCAGCCCGAGGCGTTGGAAACCACGGCATCGATTTCTCCTAGCCCCTTCCAGGCGGCAATATTGGCCCGGGCGGCTGCCTTAGCTTGCTCTTCCCTTCCCAGATGATGGGCCAAAGCACCGCAGCAACCGCCTCCTTCAGGAACCACAACTTCCGCGCCCAACCGAGTCAGCAGACGGATGGTCGCCTCATTGATCGAAGGACGTATCACCTTTTGCGCACATCCTGTCAAAAGAGCGACCCGCATCTTTTGTTTCTTTTTAGAAAGATGAATTGCAGGGCCGTCCATTGATGATAATGGCGGCAAATGCCTCGGCGCCATTTCCACCATTCCCCGCAAGGGGTCCGGCAACATTTTCGCAAAAAGCCTAAAGAATGATGACGCTTTCAACGACAGCCGAAACAATCCGGGGTTTGGTAAAATATAGGCTAATAATCTGCGGGTCAGTTGATCCGCCATTGAGCGGCCGTGATCTTCTTCCATCCGATGACGGGCCATATCCACTAATCGACGGTAGTCGACACCCGAAGGACAGGTGGTCATACATGAGAGACAGGTCAGGCAACGGTCAAGATGGGTGACCAGATTTGCCGAAGGAGCACCGCCTTTCTCCAAGTATTCTTTGATCAGATAAATACGACCGCGCGGACTATCGGCCTCATCGCCCAACAGGGTAAAGGTCGGACAGGTGGCTGTGCAAAAACCACAATGAACGCATTTGCGCAAAATAGAATCGGCCAGAGCAATATCGGGATCGGCCAATTGTTGAGCTGAGAAATCGGTTTGCATAGCTAACCGTCTCCCACCATACGACCGGGGCTCAAAATTCCCTTGGGATCGAACGCTCCTTTAATGCGTCGTGAGAGGGCGGCAAGCGGCGCGGGCTGCGGTTGAAAGACTGAAACCCGCGCCCTCACAACATCGTCCGCCCGAACCAGAGTTGCATGGCCACCACCTCGCCCAATGGTCGCCCTGACCAATTCCTGCCCCGCATGGGGCCGGGGAGGTATGGAAAGCCAAACGGTTGCCCCGGCACGGTCGAGAAACCACCGCGCCTCCAACTCATCCGGCAACCGACTGATCACCGCGGCGGCCCCGGCGGGAGGGATCGAAAGTCGCCAGATTTGGTTTTCCGGTGGGGCAGCTAAAACCGACGCATCTCCGACATACCGCCAAAATGCTCTCCCTTCGCCGCCATCCAGGCACCGCACTTTGCCAAAAGCGCCGACGAGACAACGCAGCGCCGTAGATTTCGCCTCGACTGAAGGCACCGGCCCCTCTATTCGCAAAGCGGTCAACGACCCTGAATGTTCCAATTCCGAAGCAACATCGGCAGGCAAATAGGCCGCACCCGTTATCTCGAACGGACCACGCAGGGCCAGCATCATCGCTTCTGCCGCCTCTCCCGTTCCGGCCCCTTCGAGTAAAATTGTCCGCTCGGTTTCAGCCATAGGCAAAACCTTGAAGGCCACCTCAGTCATCGCGCCCAATGTACCGAAGGACCCGGCGATCAACTTGGACAGGTCAAATCCCGTAACATTCTTGACCACCCGGCCTCCTGACCGTATCGCTTCTCCCCGCCCGGTCACCACCGTGACACCCAGAATATGATCTCGTGCCGCACCATTCCACAGGCGACGGGGCCCAGAAAGATTGCAGGCGAAAACTCCGCCAATGGAGCCATCGTTTTCACCGACATCGTATAGCAACGGCAAATTCGGTGGCTCAAAAGCCAAGTGCTGGCCCTTTTCGGCGAGTATTTTCTTGATCTCCGCCAGCGGGGTCGCCGCCCCAGCCCGCATGACCAATTCCTCGGGCTCATAGAGGGAGACTCCGGTCAAACCTGACAGGTCGAGCCGATGAGTTGCTTCCATGGGCCTCCCCATGCCCATTTTGGACCCCTGCCCCACAAGATCGACCGACGCACCCGTTTCAAAAGCCCAGCGCAGAGCTTCTTCGGTTTGCTCAAGATTATTCGGAGTCAGGATTTCCACCGCTTAAAACCTCGGCATGTTGGGGAATTTCGCTTCAATTTGCCGGGCGTCCAGACGGTTCAATTCACCACACCCCTTTAGCTGAGGGAAAACCTTGCCTGGGTTGAGTATCTCCTTTGGGTCGAAAGCGCATTTGACCCGCTCCTGCTGGGCCAGGTCGGATTCGCTGAACATTACCGGCATCAGGTCTCGTTTCTCGACCCCGACCCCGTGTTCTCCGGTCAGCACCCCACCAACCTCAACGCAAAGCTTGAGAATATCCGAACCAAACGCCTCGGCGGCTTCCAACTCTCCCGGTTGGTTGGCGTCGTAGAGAATAAGCGGATGGAGATTGCCGTCCCCCGCATGAAAGACGTTGGCGACTCGAAGCCCGTGTTGCTCGGACAATCCTGCCATCGCATGAAGAACTTTCGGCAATTGATGGCGTGGGATAGTGCCGTCCATACAAAGATAGTCCGGTGATATACGCCCAATCGCCGGAAAGGCCGCCTTTCGCCCCGCCCAGAATCGAGCACGCTCTTCCTCACTCGAACTCGCTCTGTGGCTGACCGCGCCGTTTCGCTCAGCGATTTTTACCACCCGGTCAATTTGATAATCGACTTCGGTTTCCGGTCCATCCAACTCGACAATCAACAGGGATTCGACGTCCAGCGGATACCCCGCATGGACAAAGTCTTCGGCAGCCTGAATGGAGGCTTTATCCATCATCTCCATGCCGCCGGGAATGATGCCAGCACCAATGATTTCAGCCACACATTTCCCCGCCGCTTCGTTCGACAGAAAGCCAACCAAGACCGCACGCGCCGTTTCGGGCTTTGGAATAATCCGCACCGTAACTTCCGTGACCACGCCCAAAAGCCCTTCAGAACCTATCACCAGCCCTAAAAGATCGTAGCCCTCGGAATCCATATGCTTACCGCCAAGCGTCACAATCTCTCCCTCGACCGTGACCATCTTCACCCCCAACACGTTGTTGGTAGTCAGACCGTATTTCAGGCAATGGACGCCGCCCGCATTCTCAGCCACATTGCCGCCGATAGAACAGGCTATTTGGCTCGACGGATCGGGGGCGTAATATAACCCTTCGGCTTCTACGGCTTGAGATAGGGCCAAGTTGGTCACGCCGGGCTGAGCGACGATACAACGGTTGGCATAATCAATATCGAGAATCCGATTGAACTTCATCATGCCCAATGTAATGGCGTCGGCCAGCGGAATGGCGCCCCCAGACAGGGAGGTTCCGGCCCCTCTCGGGACGATCTTCACCTCGTTTTCGTGACAATATTTAAGAATTTCGGCGACCTGCTCGGTGGAGTCGGGCAAAACAACGATCAGAGGCAGTTGCTTAATCGCCGTCAGACCATCGCATTCATAGGTCGCCAAGGCCCGCTCGTCGGCGATGACGCCTCCTGGCGAGGGTACGATCTCACGCATCCGTCCGATGATTTCGGCGCGCCGCGCAATGATGGACTTGTCGGGCTCCGGTAAAAACATACCCGAAAGTATCTGTTGTTCGTGTTGGCCGGGCAAGCATTACCCATTCCAAACGACAAAAACCGCGTTCGATAGACGAACGCGGTTCGTAGCGGCCGAACGCTAGTCCGGCGAATGGTTCCAGCTTAACCCTGGCGGGCTTTGAAACGCGGGTTCCGCTTATTGATCACGTAGACGCGGCCACGGCGACGGACCACGATGCAGTTCTTGTCGCGCGTCTTCGCGGATTTGAGAGAGTTCCGGACTTTCATCGCTCAGGTCCCTAAACGTCTAGAATTTTCACATAAAAATAAATGAGACCGCCCTCAAGGCAGCCTGAGGCCGGGAACATACGGACAACCGCCCCCCCTGTCAACGGCGTAAGACGGAAAAAATCGCCTAAAGTTGCGGTTTATCCGGCATCTTGATGGCATGAAAACGTTGATAGCGGATACCGCCACTATCGAGCGCCTTGACCCGACGGGCCCAAAATGAGCATTCGGCCAAAACATCGTCGCACTTTTCCATCAAGGTCGGCTTATCCAGTTTACCTAAGTACTTGATCCAACCCTCAATGATCATCTTGCGGTGTTCTTTGGTAATATTTTCCGAGATACGAATCTCAAACCCGCAGGCTCTCATCATCTCAACCATCTGATTTCCAGTTACCAGATAGACGGGATAGGGCTCATCATCGATCCATTTTTCGGCATCAACGGGCAGGTCGCCCTCCACCCCTTTTAAAATATCGGTAAAGATCAAATGGCCGTTTGGCCGAAGAGTTTTGCTTAACTCCTGAAACAAATGCTCTTTATCCTTGATGGTATAGATTGTTTCAAGCGAAGCCGCCGCATCGTACTTGCGCTCTTTTAGGGAAAAGGTTTCAGGGTCATAGAGTTTGATATTGGCCTTTTTACCGAGACCTTCTCGGGCCGAACGCCCAGCCGCATTGCGGGCGAAGTCCTCGTTACGCTCTAAGGCATCAACCCAAACGCCATAGGCTCGGGTCCAGGCTCTCGCCACGCCACCGAGCCCTCCTCCGATCTGCAACAAAGAATTGGCGTCTGACAACCCCAGAACTTTAAGGATGTAGAGTGCATAATCATAACCACCGGGGGTTATAATACCTTCATCCCAAAGGCTCTCGGCCACATCGAGACGTGAGGCGGAAAAGAAATCAAACCCTCTTTGCTTGGAGCGCTCGGCATCCAGAGCTTCTTCCTCGAGGCGTTCCTCTTCGCTTAGCTTAACAGGCTTGGGCGCGGCCTTTTTCTTTTTGGCCGACTTTTTGGCTTTTTTGCCGCTAAAAACGGATTTAAGTGCAGCGCCTACCGCCATAAAGGGTCATATCCCAAAACGTTTCCAGAGCGCCCTAAAGGCCAAAATAGGCCCACTCACGCCCCAATACAGTGTCCCAACCAACAATAAACATTGGAACTACTTAAATATCTTTAAAGAAAAGAAAGAACCGCAGAAGCCGTCAGTACGCTAGAAGACCTGCTTATCGTTAAGAAATCGACCGTACTTCATATCTTCCGAAAGAATATGATCGATCATCCATTTGCTGAAAAACGCGTTGAACTCCCGACCGCTCAAAACGTCACCATCCTGAATAGAATCGCGAATCCGCTCGACATCGACAATAAGCTTCTGATGGAATGTTTTGTGTTCATCAAGTGTCGGATAGCTGTATCGTTCCAGCAGAGCTTCTTCATCGGCAAAATGATGCTGAGCGTAATCAACCAAAGCATTGACGGCCTTCACCAAATCTCGAGGGTCTTCCTGAGAGGCAATTCCAGCCATAATGGCATCGGCAAGCTGAAAGAAGACCTTGTGCTGGGCATCCATTTCCTGAATGGAAACACGGTAAGAATTGCGCCAACGCAAAGCCTCTACTTCGCTGTTGCGCCGATTGAGCACCAAGCGGCGGCGGCGATCAAACACTTCCTGGAGCTTCCAGCGCACTACCGGGATACTGCGGAGCATTTCCCCCGGCAGCGTATAAACTTCCGCGTCTTCAATCACCTCGACGGCAAAAATACTCGGTGTTTTAAAAATCGCCGTTTCCTCACCGAAGAAGTCCCGAGGCCCGAGAGTCTCAAAAACCTGCCCCTCAACAACCCGGACCAAGCGCCCTTTCTTGATCAGGTGTATTTTATCCATGTCGTTGAGATGAAGCACATCGCCTTTTTTCAAGGTCTTCCGCCCCAACCCACGCACCAATTGGGTAAATGTGGTTTGCGGAATACCTTCATCAAGCAGCGGGAATATGCTCAGTTGCGCCTGACGTTCACGGATTTCTGTAAGCTCTTCAAATAACGCATTGGCCCGCACGAACTCCAGATATTGAACGGCTGGAATTTTGAGCGCCTGGGCAAAACTGGTCGAGCGATAGGTCCGGTCGGATGCCGCACCCCGCAAAAAAGCAGTTTCCCCCAGCAGCGCACCAGCGGATATCTGCGTAATTGCGACCCGTCCTTGGGCTATTGCTTCTAGGGTTCCGGTAATCACAAGATAAAGCGCATCAAATTCCTCGCCTTCACGCAGTAGAATTTCCTCTGGATTGACCACCACGATCTCATTGTTGATCAAACTCCGCAGGTGCTCAGGATCAACGGAAGGGAAGTAGCTGCGCAAATAGTGGTAGGCATTACGCCAAATAAAGTTCTGATAAGACGGCACCAATTCATCCATGGTGCCAAACGGCGCCCCCGAGCCTATCTCCTTTTCGGACTCATCGAAGTCGGACGCCCGGTGTGACAGAATGATTTTAGCCGACTGGTCACCCCTAAAGTCCTCAGGCTCGCCATGGATCATCCCACCACCAGCATCAATCTTTTTCAGCGAAGCCGGAGCCAAGTAGATTTTCTTGATTTTTTCAAATTGTTCGTTGGAAATCCCCGGTGCATCCGGGTCGTCGGTGACCATATCGGACAAAACTTTGAACGACGTGATATCGGCCATATGGGCATAGGTCCGGTATCCTTCCGGCCCCAAAACCCTGAACGTAAAGACGTTATTTTCAACTGGATGCGGAGAATGCTGAGGCTTGACTTCAAGCCCGCCGATTTGATTCCAGCGATCCGGTTCCAGATCGCAAATATCGAAAAACTCAGCAAAATCACGCTCTTCTAGCGAAAGCAGTCCGCAAAGCTTTTTGGTAACCGAAGCTCGGATCAGAGGCGTGGCGTAATATTTAAGCCGCCGACCGCCTCGAATCAGCGAGGTGATCCCGGCAAAATGGTCGTCATGGCTATGGGTATGAAAAATTCCGTCGATTTCGTTGATCCCGATGCCCAGAGACTTAAGGCTGGCCTCCACATTGGGGCTGGCATCGACGAGATAAATCGCCCCCTGAAAAACAATAATCGACGACATACAAGGGTTGTTGATATCCCAGCCGTCGCCATTTCCAGAATGAACCACCGAGAAAAACTGGCGTTTGACCTGGTGAAAACCCAACGGATAGGGAGATTCGTAAATCTCATCTTCCTTGAGGTTGAGATTGACCTCGACCGACTCGTCCTTAAATGAAATTTCGAAAACGTTGAGGCTGGTCCGCCGGATGGACGCGCCTCCCGGAAGGTCCATCGGTTCTTCTCGCACCACGCAGGAATCGAGAAACTCCTCGGAACTTTTAATTGAGCCGAAGGCGAACTTCAGCTTTATCCGCATGTGCTCTTTGGCTTCTTTTTCGGAAAGACCGGCGGCGATGATCTCTTCTTCAGAAACAAGGCCGTAATTGCCCCGATAAATATAGTTCATTTGGGCGTCGATCTGGTCCCGATGCCCAATCAGCAAAGGCTTGGCGCCCGTATTGTTTGGGTGGTTAGGTATCGCCATCCCTTGACGATAAAGCATCTGGAGAACAGGAAACTCGGCAAGATTGGAAAACGCGCCATTCTGCAATGCGAGGTCGGAAAGGAGAATGGCGTTTGGCCCACTTTCGCAAAGAACACCCTGGGTTTCGGTCGGCACAATCAGCCCGCGACGCATCACATGCTTTACCGAGTCGGCCGGCGCGCCACAGAGAATGCGCAAATCGGCTTCGGGTATTTCAACCCAGTAGATGCCGTTTGCCACGTTAACCTTTCTAATGTGCGCCATACCGCCCTTCGACCTCGCTTAGCTCTCTTGTCGTTCTACCGTTAGTTTCTATCTGGTGATTGCACATCCTAAAGAGCATGAAAACATTTTTAAAAAACTTTGAGCAATTGAAATGCTCTATCGGCACAGTCGAGAACCAAACTATCGCCAGGAGAACAGATGGAGAGAGTACAATTTCACACAAGTTTGGAAAAAAATTGTTATGCTTCGTTCTGCCGAGTGGGAACGAGGCGCATTATAGGATCGGAAGATCCTCGGAAAACGACAGGGAACGAGAAAAGAGAGTAAGCGTCATGGCACAAACCATCGAAAACATTCCGGGCATTGGCGAAAGCACGGCCCAATTGCTTAAAAACGCTGGCTTTAAGACGGTTCAGTCTATCGCCAAGGCCACGCCGGAAAGTTTAAGCGTTGTTCGTGGCTTCGGCCCCATCCGGGCGCTCCGCATCATCGAAGCAGCGACGGCTTTGCTAAATTCCGGAACGAAACCACAAAAACAATCGAAACCCAAAAAAGCGGCAAAGACGGAGAAAACCGCCAAGGGCTCGAAGAAAAAGAAAACGGGCAAAAAAGATAAAAAAGGCAAGAAGGGTAAAAAGGACAAAAAGTCCGATAAGAAAAAAAACAAAGGGAAGAAAAATAAGAAGAAAAAATAAATACTGAGGCTGGCGCCCAAGCCCTGTCCTGGGGGAACGCTAGCCCAGAACAGCCAGTAACACCCCGGCAGCCACCGCAGAACCAATGACCCCAGCCACGTTGGGCCCCATGGCGTGCATGAGGAGAAAATTGTGTTTATCCGCCTCAAGCCCCACTTTATTGACCACCCTGGCCGCCATGGGCACGGCGGAAACCCCGGCTGCACCGATTAGCGGGTTGACCTTGCCGCCGGTCATCCTATGCATGAGCTTGCCTATCAACACCCCTGTCGCCGTGCCAATGCAAAAGGCGATCAGGCCGAGGCTCAAAATCCCCAACGTCTCGGCCGAGAGAAATTTATCCGCCGAAAGCTTTGTGCCCACGCCCAGCCCTAAAAAGATGGTGACGATATTGATCAACTCATTCTGAGTTGTTTTCGAAAGACGCTCGACCACGCCGCATTCCTTAAGAAGGTTGCCAAATGTCAAACTACCGATCAATGGCGCGGCGGTAGGCAAGAACAGGGCGCATAGCAGCAAAACGGTCAAAGGAAACAGTATCCGTTCGAGCCGTGATACCGGGCGTAGCTGCTGCATGACTACCTGGCGCTCCTTTTCGGTGGTCAGGGCCCGCATGATCGGCGGTTGAATAATCGGTACCAAGGCCATGTAGGAATAAGCAGCAACGGCAATCGCTCCCATCAGGTCCGGGGAAAGGCGGCTTGAGAGGAAAATTGCCGTCGGCCCATCGGCCCCACCGATAATCCCAATGGCGGCGGCATCCTTAAGGCTGAATTCGATGCCGGGAATGACATTCATCGCCAAAGCACCGATCAGGGAAACAAAAATGCCGAACTGGGCGGCGGCGCCGAGAAAAATGGTGCTGGGCCTAGCAATCAGTGGCCCGAAATCGGTGAGCGCGCCGACCCCCATGAAAATAATCAGCGGGAAGACGCCCGAATTGATGCCAATATCATAAACGTAATAGAGCATTCCCGCCGGTTGCCCCGGCTCAAGCGCGGCCTCGGCAATACCGGCAAAAGGAATGTTGCTTAAAATCGCCCCAAAACCGATCGGCACAAGCAATAGCGGCTCAAATTGTTTGGCGATGGCTAGGTATATCAATAGCCCGCCGATGCCGATCATTACGACCTGCCCCCAGGTAAACCCAGCCAGGCCGGTGCTTTCCCAGAGTTTGATGAAGAGGACGATATCCATAGACCGGGGCCCTTAAGTAAGAGTCAGCAGGCAATCGCCCGACTGTACCGCTTGACCCTCGTTAACATTGACGGCCGAGATGGTTCCTGCCTTGGGCGTACGCACCTCGGTCTCCATCTTCATGGCCTCCATAACGATCACCACCTCATCGACAGCCACGGCTTGGCCCGGTTTAACCAGGACCTTGGAGATATTTCCAGACATCGGGGCGGGCAGCGGATCACTACCCGAAACTGCTGACGCAGTGGGAGTGGCCGCAGGTGCGGCCGCCGGTTGAGTTGAAGTCACGGCACCACCCGGCCCAACCTCCACGTCATAGGCCGTCCCATTGACCACCACTTTGTAACTCTCAACCCCGCCGTCGGCCTGTTTAGATGCGGGTGCAGGCGGAGCTGTGATTTTTTCCTCTTCACCCGTCGGCACGGGTTCGAAGGCCGAGGGATTGTCTCGGTTTTCGAGGAACTTCAACCCGACCTGCGGAAACAGAGCGTAGGTCAAGACATCATCAATTACGTCTTTAGCCAATTTGATGTTTTTTTCTTCTGCAAGCTTTTCCAACTCGATCGTCAACCTATCCACTTCCGGCTCCAAATGATCAGCGGGCCGACAGGTCATCGGGGTTTCGTCTTCTTCGAGCACGCGAGCCTGCAACTCGGCATTTACCGGGGCTGGCGTCGCCCCATATTCACCGCGCAGAACGCCCTGGGTCTCCTTGGAGATAGTCTTATAACGTTCCCCCATCAGTACGTTTAAAACTGCTTGGGTACCGACAATCTGGGAGGTCGGCGTTACCAGCGCAATAAAGCCAAGGTCTTCCCTGACGCGGGGAATCTCTTCAAGCACCTCATCCATACGATTAAGCGCATTCTGTTCCCGAAGCTGGTTTTCCATATTGGACAGCATGCCGCCCGGCACTTGAGCGAGCAAAATCCGCGAGTCCACCCCTTTGAGCGTACCTTCAAACTTCGCATACTTCTTCCGGACGGGACGGAAATAGGCGGCGATTTCTTCAAGCTTGCCCAAATCCAGGCCAGTATCGCGGTCGGTCCCTTCCATAATCGAGACGACAGATTCCGTGGCCGAGTGTCCGGTGGTATGGCTCATGGACGACACGGCCGCATCGACCATATCCACCCCCGCTTCGGCGGCCTTGGTGATGGTTGCCGTACTCAGGCCCGTCGTTGCATGGGCATGGAGCGCAATAGGCAGGGAAACGGTTTCTTTGAGGCGCGAGATGAGTTCCTCGGCCGTATAGGGTTTCAACAACCCCGCCATATCTTTGATGCAGATGGAATGCGCCCCGAGGTCTTCAATCTTCTTGGCTAGGTCGAGCCAGTAGGCCAGGTCGTGTACTGGACTCAGGGTGTAAGAAAGACAGCCCTGCGCGTGTTTGCCCGTCGGCAGGGTCGCCTTGATAGCGCATTCCATATTGCGGATATCGTTCATGGCGTCGAAAATCCTGAAGACATCCATGCCATTGACCGCCGAGCGCTCGACAAATTTTTCCACCACGTCATCGGCATAATGCCGATAGCCCAGGATGTTCTGACTTCTAAACAGCATCTGAGTACGGGTCTTGGGCAAAGCCGCCTTCAGCTTGCGCAACCGCTCCCAGGGGTCCTCACCCAAAAACCGGATGCAGGAATCAAAGGTCGCGCCCCCCCAAACTTCCAAAGACCAATACCCCATATCATCCAGCTGGCTGCAAATAGGCAACATATCCTCGATACGTAGCCGGGTGGCAAAAAGCGACTGATGGGCGTCGCGCAACACCAGTTCGGTGATTCCAAGCGGTTTGGTCATTGTCGAGCTTCTCCCCTGGGCGGTCTCTATTTGGATCGTGAGGCGCGGTAACGGGCTACGGCGGCGGAAATGGCGGCGATATGTTCAGGCGGCACGGCCTCCTTGCTATCGACCGGCCCGGCGGCAGGCGCAGGAATGCGCGCTTCAAGATTTTTAGCCAAGCGCGACATCAAACTGACGGAAACAACGGCGACCGTGAGAAAGACGAAAACCGTCCCCATTCCCACGACCATCAGGGCGAAACCATCGCCGATCAGATCAGTATACACCGGAAACCTCCCCTTGCGCCCAGCCTTCAAGGCGGAAACCCGCCACCGACAAAAGAATTAAGCGATTGTCTCGCTCTTTATTTCTGCTCCCTGCAGATTGGCATATAAGCATTTTGTCATGTATGTGGAAAGAGCAATTTGCTTAATTATGCTTCACTTGGCCTGACAAACATGGCATTTACCCCCCTATCAACACTTTACGTTCGTTATTAATTAATTTATACATTTTTTATGCATGGTTCTTGAAATTGAGTTTTCAGCCGCCATTTAACCTCGGCCGGACGTGATGTCCGGCAGCGTGGCGGCTCAACAGGCCGCCACTCTTTTGTTTGCAGCAAAACGAGGACAAGCCATGTCGAGCATTCGTGAGGAGACGGTTCTCGAAGCCACCCACTGGACCGAAAATCTTTTCACCATCAAAACCACTCGTGATCCTGGATTCCGCTTTGATAGCGGACAATTCGCCATGATCGGCATCAAGATCGATGACCGACCACTCCTCAGAGCATACAGCATGGCCAATGCCCACTATGACGACCATCTCGAATTTCTCTCCATCAAGGTCCCTAATGGCGCACTAACCTCGCGGCTTAAAAACGTCAAACCGGGGGACAAAATTCTGGTCAACGTCAAAACCACTGGCACTCTGACGCTCGACAACCTCGCTCCGGGGAAACACCTCTACCTTCTGGCGACGGGAACCGGGCTCGCCCCTTTCCTGAGCGTCATCAAGGACCCCGAGGCCTACGAGCGGTTCGAAAAAATCGTCTTGGTACATAGCTGCCGTTATGCTTCCGAGCTTGTTTACCAAGACCTGATATTGAAAGAACTACCCAACAATGAGTTTTTCGGAGAACAGGTCAGAAAAAAACTCATTTACTATCCGACCGTCACCCGCGAGGAATATCCGACCCAGGGACGGATTACCCAGCTGATGGAAAACGGCCGACTGTTCAACGACACCGGCCTACCGGAAATTACCCCTAAGGATGATAGGGTCATGATTTGCGGCAATCCAAACATGATGAACGACCTTACCGTCGACCTGAAAGCACGCGGCTTTACACTCGGCACCAACAACGCACCGGGCCAGTTCGTCATCGAAAAGGCATTTGCCGAATCTTGAAGTGGCTCTTCAGATCATAAAAAACCGACGCTTAAAGTACGGCCGACACAAGCTTTCCCTAAACGAAGACTGGTGTTGGCCGTAGTTATTTAGTGGATTTCCCCAATATACCTTTCACCAAAATGCGGCTATTTATATGAGTATATTGTCATATTAAATGACTCGGGTATTTCGGCGCTGCAACGGCCCTCTTTGTACCGACAAAAACAGGAGGTATTGACTATGGACCAAATAAGCTCAGCAACCGTTTCCACTGGCGACGAAGGCTATCTCCTCGATCCTGCAGACTGGACCGAAGAAATCGCATACGACCTAGCCCGTTCTGAAGACCTGACACTCACAGGAGAGCACTGGGCCGTTATCCGCTTCGTCCGAGACTGGCATGAAGAACACAAAGTCGCCCCCAGCGGACGCGACGTCATGGCGTTTATGAAACGCGAAGGGTTTTCACGGAACCGTCTGTTTGAACTGTTCCCTTACGGATACGTCCAGCAAACCTGCAAAATCGCTGGCATGCTCAAACCCCGTTCTTGGAGCACAGGTTAATTTTAAACTGGATAATTAAGGGGCCTAGCCCTAGTCACCTGGAACGAAAAAGCGATTCATAAATTTGGCACGAGGTTGTAAACTCCAGGAACGCTTGAACCTGGAGATTTATCATGACGGGAAAACGTGGGCGACCGTTGCCCCCTATAGAGTTGAG
>Ga0209475_10001059_pt1 | contig 38869 bp, 26 predicted proteins | sample tdDd471_FD_187128 | JGI IMG/M metagenome (GOLD analysis project Ga0209475, IMG submission 187128) | Marine sediment microbial communities from the Atlantic coast under amendment with organic carbon and nitrate - tdDd47.1 (SPAdes)... | ecosystem: Environmental > Aquatic > Marine > Coastal >... | reverse complement strand
GTCACTCACCCGCAGGGACGAGGGGATATTCTGAACGGCCAGCAGATGGGCCAGGTCCAGCAGGCGGAGGTCGCCGCCGGCTGGCGAACTGGTCTTGACCAGGACCGGCAACAGGGGCCGGCCTTCGACGGCCATGAAGGGAGCCATGACGATGACGGCACGGGACCCGTCATCGGACAGGAGAACAGGCGCGCCCGGGGCGCGTACGCCGGACCAGGTGCCCGGTCGGTAGGAAGGATCGAGATAGGCCGCATGCCGACCGCGCCAGGCGGCCACCGCCTCGGCCTGCCCGGGGCCGCTCAGAGTGGCATCCAGGGGATGGTCGCCGGCCGCCAGCGCCGCTTCCAGCACGGACCGCTGGATGTGTCCGGCCAGGGCGTCGGCGGCCGCCGTCTGCCGACGGGATTCGGCCGCGCCGCGGAGATTCAGGTGAAGGGCCGTTCCCAGGCACCCGACCGCAAACACCCCGAGGAACACCACCGGCAGCACACGGGTGCCGGCGGTCCAAAGGGGGAACAAGTTGTGGTGATGTCTTAAGAGTCGCATCCCAACCCTGCCCATCCATATGATGGGCTTTTCTTCTGACTCGGTGCTCATACCGCCCCAAACGGGCGGCCTCCCTCGCGTGAATCTTATCGGCGGCAAATCGCAAAGGTTGACCCTTGGATTACAAGGAGTTAAAAAGGAATAGAGGAGATTTCAGCCCCCTTTTCAGAAAGACGGCCTCCCGCGCCATGCGATCACGTAAGCTGTTGCTGATAAATAAATTCTATCACGACACAGGGCCTGCCGGCGGTGTGGGGCGCTATCTGGTCCAGGAAGAGGAGGATCTGACGGCCCGGGGCTGGGAGGTCATCCCCTTCGCCATGGCCGACGGGGACGCCCGGCCCTCCCGGTGGGACAAGTACTTCGTACGGGCCCGGGACTACAGCCGGCCTCGACTGGGCGGCGGCGCCCTGAACGACGCCCTGTCCCTCATCTGGAACCGGGAAGCCGCCGAAAAGTTGGAGGCCCTGATCCGCGAAACCCGCCCCGACGTGGCCCACCTGCACAACATCTACCACCACCTGAGCCCGTCCATCCTGCCGGTGCTGCAGCGACACGGGATCCCTGTAGTCATGACCCTGCACGACCTGCGTCTCCTCTGCCCCGCCATTCACATGTTGCGACGGGGCGAGATCTGCGAGCGCTGCAAGGGTGGAAAACTGCACAACGCCGTCACGGGTAAGTGTGTGAAGGACTCCCGCCCCGCCTCGCTTCTGGCCGCGGTCGAGACCTGGCATCAGCGAACACGCGGGCTCTATCCGGACACCGTGTCCCGGTTCCTCTGTCCCAGCGCCTTCCTGCGGGACAAGTACATCGCCTGGGGCTACCCCGAAGCCCAGCTCACGCATCTGCCCAACTTCGTGGACCTGGACGTGTGGCATCCCGACCGGCTGCCCTCTGCGCCGGCCCGGGACGCCTACCTCTACTTCGGGCGCATTTCAAAAGAGAAGGGACTGCGGACCCTGCTGGACGCCCACAAACTGTGGGAAGACGGCTACGATGCCGGCCGGGTGGCGACCCCGCCCCTGGAACTGCTCATTGCCGGCACCGGGCCCTGCGACGGGAACATGCGGGCGCGGCATGCGCAGCTGGGGTTGAAGACCGCCTCGATCCTGGGCGCGCTGGACCTGTCCGGACTGCGGCAGGCCCTGGCGCGCAGCCGCTTTACCGTGCTGCCTTCGGAGTGTTACGAGAACGGTCCCATGGCGGCCCTGGAATCGCTGGCGGTGGGGCGTCCCCTGGTGGGATCGGATCTGGGCGGCATTCCCGAAACCGTGATCCCCGGCCGAACCGGCCTGGTGGTCCCCCCCGGCGATCCCGACGCCCTGCTGGCCGGGTTGCTGAAGGCCCTTGAGTTTCCGGACAGTCTGGAAAGGGACGCCCGCAGCTGGGCCGAGGCCCATGCCTCCCGCACCGGACACATGGACCGGTTGGAACGAATCCTGGGAGATCTGATTGAGGGCTGACCCCTCATTTCCCACCTCCGCGGTCGGTTTCCGATGCACGGACTTTTTTGAAATCGACGGCCAAAACATCCATATTAGACAGCGATAAACAGCATTCCCGTACGGACGGACCCAAGCCCGACCAGCTCTGCGCCAGGTACACGGCCCGCCCCCAAGAAAGGCAAGGTCCATGAAGGATATCAGCAAACGCGGCATGAACACCAAGATCATCCATGCCGGCCAGCACATCGACCCCCAGACCGGCGCCGTCGCCACCCCCATCTACCAGAGCAGCACCTTCGCCTTCCGCGATGCGGACCACGGCGCGGCCTGTTTCGGCGGTGAGCCCGGCTACAAGTACACCCGCCTGGGCAACCCCACCACCGAGGCCCTGGAAAAGAACATCGCCGAGTTGGAAGGCGCCTGCGGCGGACTGGCTGCGGCCACCGGCATGGCGGCCGTCAACATGGTGTACCTGACCTTCCTGGGCGTGGGCACCCACATCGTGGCCACCGAATCCCTGTACGGACCCAGCCGCATGATCCTGGAGAACGAGTATCCCCGCTTCGGCGTGGAGAGCAGCTTCGTGAACTCCTGCGACCCCGCGAACGTGGCCGCGGCCATGCGTCCGGACACCAAGCTGGTGTACGTGGAAACGCCCGCGAACCCCACGCTCAAGCTGACGGACATCGAGGCCTGCGCCAAGATCGCCCACGACGGCGGGGCCCTGCTGGTGGTGGACAACACCTTCGCGTCGCCCTACCTGCAGAACCCCCTGGCCATGGGCGCGGACATCGTGCTGCACAGCATGACCAAGTTCATCAACGGGCACACCGACGTGGTGGCCGGCATGGTCGTGGCCAAGGACCCGGCAGTGCTCGCCAGGCTGCGCCAGGTTCACTATAATATCGGGGGCACCATGGATCCCCATCAGGCGTGGTTGGTGCTGCGCGGCGTGAAGAGCCTGGGGCTGCGCATGGACCGCGCCCAGGAGAACGCCATGAAGCTGGCCACTTTCCTGGAGGCCCACCCCAAGGTGGAATGGATTCGCTTCCCGGGGCTGGAGAGCCATCCCCAGTACGCGTTGGGGCGCAAGCAGATGCGCGGTCCCGGTGCGGTGATGAGCTTCGGCGTGAAGGGCGGCCTGGAGGCCGGCAAGACCCTGATCAACAACGTGGAAGTGCCGGCCCTGGCGGTGAGTCTCGGCGGCATCGAATCGCTGATCGAGCACCCCGCCAGCATGACCCATGCCGGCATTCCCAAGGCGGAGCGCCTGGAGGCCGACATCACCGATGATCTCGTGCGCATCGCCGTGGGTTGCGAAAGCTACGAGGATATCGAGGCCGACCTGGCCCGGGCCCTGGACATGATCTAACGCAGGAACCTGAAAGGGTCCGTGACGAATGAGCCACAACTGGTCAGACACGACCCGGTTTCACACGGACTCCGGACGGGATATATGGGCGGTGGATTTCACCGCCCATCCCCTTCTTGATCCGGACTTCCACCTGAAGCGGTCGCGCCTGCTTCAGTTGACCCGGTTGACGCTGAAGCGGATGCGCAACGACGACGACCAGTACCGCCGGGAACTGGCCCGCCTCTTCCACTCCCCGGACTCCTCCCGCGCCCAGGACAACACGCTCGCCGTCATGGCCACCCGGGCCACGGGCTATCTGCAGGAAGCGGACGTCTACCTGGAGGCCACCCTGGGGTTGCTGCCGGACGAGGGGCGCGAAAAAGTGAGCCCCCTGGAGGAGGTGGTGGTCTGCCAGGACGTGCGCGACCTGCTGGAACTGGCCTTCACCGGGGAAACGGCCCGCTGCCGCTACGAGGCCCGTCGAAAGCTCTTCCTGGCCCGCACCCTGTTGCACATCGACCAGACCCGGGCCATCCAGGACGGCCACCGTCACCGCACCCACTTCGAGAACCTGCTCAACGACGGCCTCTGGCGGCACACCAAGCAGATCCACGACGTGAACATCGGATTCCAGCTCGGCGCCGACGGCCAGAACATCCAGTACACCACGCGCCCCGGTCCGGGCGACACCCGCTGGGACTTCCGCTCCACCTTCCTGGAAAAATCCCACGACGGCCGACAGATCGCCCTGGATGTCCTCTACTACAACTGTCGATTCAAGCGCACCGTCACCCCCATCGGTTTCGAGATCGTGGACGGGGCCCGCCGCGTGGTGGAAGCCGGCCGCTGGGAGGACATGCGCAAGCAGAGCAGCGGCTCCATCCTGTCCAAGATGATTCGTAACGGGATCAACAATCCCAACGAGATCGGCGACCTCATCGGATCCATGTTCATCGTGCACGACGAGGACGCGCTGAATGATCTGCTGGTGCTGCTGGACACCTGCATCGGCCGGCCCTTCGGCTGGCGCAACGTGACCGACACCCTGGCCAAGATCCCGGACGGCAGCGCCCTCAACCAATTCAGCAGCAAGCAGTTCAAGGTGTTCAAGGGAGATGTGGACGTTCTCATCGAGGAGCCGGGGGGCGGCACCTGCTACCTGTTCCCGGTGGAGATCCAGATCTACACGCTGGAAAGCTACCTGCGCACGGTGTGCAGCACCCACGAGGCCAGCCATCAGGCCTTGAAGTTCCGTCAGTTCATCTTCGGACTGGTGCCCCGCATTTTCCCGGCTGCCATCTACGGCAAGGACTGGCTGAATCTGGAAACTCCCGCCCGCTGATCAGGGGATGTGAACGGGGATGGCCAGGGTCTCCACCAACTGGCCCAGAGACCAGATCCGGTAGTCGAAGGGATCGGGAAAGTCCCGGTCGGTCCATTCCAGTTCCACCCGCCCATAACGGAAATCCCGCCGCATGAAGTCCCCCTCGAACCTGACCGGCCCCAGCGGGTCACCCAGGCTGATGTCCTGCTCCGGCCAACCGAAGGTGTGGATGCCGTTGGTGCCCTCGTGGGAATTCCAGGAGGCGTAAACGCCGTCCAGCAGGAGGGCCACGGCCCGGAACTGGTTGCCGGTGGAGATCTGGGTGAGTTCCTGCTCGGTGTCGAAGAAGAGGTTCTGGTTCTTGTTGGCCAGCACCAGATAGGGGCCGCCGTTGGTGTGGCGCACCCACCGGGACGCGTCGAACAGGCTCTTGTCGAAGGTGGGGTCCAGGGAGGTGGACATATCCGGGTCGGGAAAGAACAGGGTCGGGTAGAGTTCGTACATGAGGCCGTCGGCCAGGCTGGCGAAGGTGGAATCCGCATAGGCGCGCTGGCCGTTGAAGATCTGGATGAAGTCCTCGCCCATGGAGTCGCGTACCGCGTGGACCAGGTCCTCGCAGGCCAAACGGTAGGCGGCCATCTCGTCCGGGTCGTCCCAGTGACCGATGCCGTCCAGATCCATGTCGGGGTCGCCATTGACCGGCAGATCTCTAGGCACCCAGAGGGCCCGGTTGAAATAGTCCCAGTAGATGCCGTCGAGCTGGTTGAGGGAGCTGCGTTGGAATTCGACTATGGTTTCCACCATAACTTGGCGGCATTCGGGGATGAGGATGTTCAGCAGAACACTGGTGTACCAGTCCTGGGCGGTGTCGCCTTCGGTCGTGTAGAGCCAGTAGGGCTCGGTGCGATCCCACCAGACCTGCCAGAAGAGGTCCTCCTTGTCCCCCGGCCTAAAACGAGGCGTCGCCTTCACCGATACGTAACCCACAACCTTCACGTCAGGATTCATCGCGCGCATGCGACCTACAACATCCGTGCTCCCAGAAACGCCTCCCGTCCAAACACTTGACCCTCGGAGTTGAACCAGGTCGGCACGGGCGAATCGTTCCACCATGCCGGGAACAGACAAGTCCAGAAGACTGAAATCCGTGATGGCAATGTGCGCGGGCGAACTGGGAGCGTGAACGACCCCTTCGTCACTGGCCAGAACCTCCACACGCATCCCTGTCACAGAAACGGATTCGGGAATCCCCCCCACGTCCCAGAGAATGGCTTTTTGGGAGCCCGGCAGGATCCCAGACCCGATGTCACCGCTGCAATTCAGGACAGGGAAGTCCCACGTGGTGCCCCCGTCATCGGAAAGCCGGAGGGCCACGGCCAAGGTGTCACCATCAGCGTCGTGAACGTTGTAGGTGATGTCAACAAAGCCGCTGCCATCCCTGCGCTGCTCCATCCTCACGTTGCTGACCACAGGGTCGGCAGCATAAACGGGGGCGGCCAGGAAAAGCAGAAATAGGAAAAGGTGGACTTTGCGCACACAGACTCGCTTTTAGGAAAAAATGGCCGGTCCAAAACAAAGGTACCCGACCATTAATATAACACATTTTGGCAAAACCCGGCCGGTGCCGGACTATCGATCCATAGTTGGGAGGTCTAAATCGTGGGCCACACGGCCACCCTCCCAAACTGTAAACTCAAACGGAACCGGGTAATCACCACTGCCCATATAGAGATCGATCCTGCCATTCTCAAATTCGCGGGAATATGTGTCGCCTGTAACAACCACTCCCCCCAGTGGCTGTCCAAGGCCGTACTCCACCGTCGGCACGCCCGCGTCCCGCACTCCGAAGCCCTCATACGTGATGGCGGTGGCATCGGTCAGCAGTGCTGTTGCCCGTGTCAGATCATCCCCATCGATCGTCTGGTATTCGCCGTCCCCATCCAGATAGGTCCCGACGTGGTGCATATAGGACAGGATCAGCCAAGGACCGCCGTTCCTGGTTCGCGGCCAGGTTCGGGCCGCCCATAGGTTATTGGGCACCGAGGGATCAAGTGCCAGGCGAAAGCCCGGGCCACCCACCAATCCCTGGTTGGGAAAATTCTCGTAAAACATTCCATCGAATTTTGCCGCGAAAGTAGAATCCTGGAGAGCGCGAACTCCGTTGGCGATCTGGATGAAATTCGGCCCCATGGCCGCGCGCATTTCGTCGACAAAATCGTCCTGCGCGGCGACGAATGCCGCCAATTCATCCGGGTCATCCCAGTGGGGAACACTGTCGCCGTCCATATCGGGTTCGCCGGTCATTCCTGTGACCGTCGGTGCGATCCAGAGGCTCTTTGAAAAATAATCCCAAAAGACCCCGTCGAACTTGAACGGGGAGTGGGTCTGGTAGTCCACGAATACATCCAGAAGGGCCTTTCTCGCAGTTGGGTTCGTGTAGTCGATAACCAACGCATTCGGCCAGTCACTGAGCGTGTCGCCAGTCGTGGTGAAACTCAGGAAGGGCGCCCCCGCCTGATATAGGTCGTGTGTATAACGCCGGCCGGTCGCCGGCGGAATACTCCATTCCGAACGAATACACTTTGTCCGGAAGTAGGCGAGGATCTTCAGGTCAGGATTGGCCGCCCGAATGAGGTTGATGTCCTTGGCATAATCCCAGACCTGCCAGGTTGCCACGATCAGGATGTCCGCCCGTGTGTACTTGGCCAATTCCGAGGGATCCGTCAGATCGCCCAGGTTGTAGTCCAATGCCGCAATCCTCAATCCGGGTTCCTGAATATCGGAGTTACGGTCATCCCCATACCCGTAAGCCCCTTCCGGGATTTCCGCTTCCGGTGAAGTGGTGCATCCGGCATGCCCAACCAAGAGAGGAATGAACAGGGTCGCTAAAAGTAACTTCTTATGCTTCATGGTTCTTCCAGTTGTCCGGCGATGGAGAGGCTTGCAAAATGCCGAGTAAGGCATTCCCTTGGCCCACTATTCGCAAATCCCGCACCCGCTCAGACCGTTTCCGGAAAGGGGGCGCCATTTGGATGAATTATCCTCCCTGACGTGCTATAATTCTAACTTGTCTGCTTTCAAGCGATAAGGCACTTCAAGTCTGCAATTCCCGGTCCCCGAGGAAGATGTTCAAATGGACTCAAAAAACTCCCTGCAGGAAAAAGCCGGGCCGGTCGTGGGACACCTGCTGGCGCATGCCGGAATGGGAGGTGCGGAAACGTACGTCGCCCTGCTGGCGAATACGCGGGCCGCGGAAGGACGGGGCTCCCGGGTGGTGGTGCTTTCCCACCCCGGACCGGTGTCCGGGCGTTTCGATCCCCGCGTCGAGCTGACCTACCTCGGCTACCAGCGTGCCTCGATCCGGAATCCCTTCCGGTTCATTTTTTCCATCCTGCGGGGTTATCGCCTGATTGCAAAGGCCGTCGACGACCTGGGAATCGACGTCCTTCAGACCCATTTGCCCGACACGAATCTGTGGGGACTGGCCTTGTCCCTGTCCCGGCGCTGCCAGGTGGTGGTGACCATTCACAACAACAAATTCCTGCGTGGGACCGAGAAACGATCAGTAGCAAACGCAATCAAGCTCAAAGCGTATCGGATGATGTTCACCCGTTGCGCCGCCGTTGTGACCGTCTCCCACGAGGTCAGGAATAGCCTGCTGTCATCCCTGGAAATTACCGGGCCCGCCGCAGATTCCGTCGTCGTTGTCGAGAACGGCGTCACCATCCCCCCCCTGCTCGATACTCAGGAGAAATCGGCCGTCCGGAAGAGATTCGGAGTCGGCACGGAGACATTCTGGATCCTGGCGGCCGGTCGGTTGACTGAAGCCAAGAATTTCAAATGCCTGGTTTCCGCCGTTTCTCTTCTCAGGGAAGATGTCCCCAACCTGCAGGTCCTCATCGCCGGGGAAGGCAACCTGCGGGACGACCTCGAAAGACAAGTGAGCGATCTTGGTCTTAACGAGGTCGTCAAGCTCCCCGGGAATCTCAATGACCTGTCAGACATAATGCAGGCCGCCGACCTCCTGGCCATGCCGAGTCTCTGGGAGGGCCTCCCCTTGGTGCTTCTGGAAGCCATGGCCGGCGGACTCCCCGTGGTCGGCACTCGGATCAACGGCTTGGTCGACATCATCGAGGAGGGGGTCCACGGCCTGCTCGTCGACACCGACGACAGCGAGGCCATGGCCGAAGGGATTCGGACCCTGGCGTTGCAGCCGGAGGACCTCGCTTCAATGGGCCACACCTGCCGGGAGTTCGTGATCGGGAAATATGATTTCGCCAGGGTTTACCGGGAGGTGTGCTCGGTTTACGACGGGGCCATTTCCCGCTAACGGCCGCCGCCAAAGCGGGAACAGGCCATCATCCGGTCCAGCAACCCCCTGCACAATTCGTCCACGGCAGGATCCAGTTCCAGCGTACGGCCACGTCCCTTCGAATCCCCGAAAACATCCCCCAGGATCCGGTCTCCAGGATACGCCCTGCCCAGGAAGCCATAGACCTGACGCATAACCCGGGACGGGTCGGCAACCAGGTCGTCGTAGAGGCACAGCCGGATCCGGTCATCCCGGTCGAAGCCCCGGGAAAAGTACAGGCTGTTGCGGGCGAACCAGAACAGGGCGGCGGCATCCTCCGGAGCCATTGTCGCCCGATAGAGTCGGGCGACGGCAGCCTGATCGGAAGGGTCCAGACCTTGGGCCCGCCAATCGTCCGTCTCTCCGGACAAAAGCCCCCGCACGTCCTCATGGCTGTTCTCCGGTCCGAAATAGGCGACATTTGACCGGGCCACATCCCGGAAGGGCCGGAATATCCAAACCGCCCGGCTCCCCGGAATCCCGTCCAGGAGCCTGTCCAGGTTCTGGGATTCCACCAAGGGCTTGGTCACGACGAGCGGGGCCCGTTCACGCATGACCCGGTCGCGAACTTCCGGCAGTGGGCGCCACCGCATACGCATGGAGTCCGAGATGCTGGACAGCGGACTGAGTTCGTCGAAAGTGACGCAATCCCAATCAAGGCGGAACAGGTGGCTCATCATCGAAGTCCCGCTGCGTTGGCAACCGGCGATGAACAGGATGGTCTTTTCCCGGCCCGGGCGGTACAGCACCCACTGCCGAACCCGCTTGCGAAGCCGGAACCAGCGGAAAACGTTTTTTTCCACGAAACCGATGCGATCCAGGGAGGCCAGTTTCATCGCCGCTCCCCATCGAAACGGTGAACGGCCTGATCATATTGTCGGACCAGTTCGTCCACATAATCCTTGAAGTTGTATCGTCCCCGGACCATCTCCCGCCCGGACCCTCCCATCGTCTGGCGCAGGGCCGGGCCGGCGGCCAGGGCCATCAGGGCCTCCGCCAATCCGGCCGGCCTTCCTACCGGAACCAACCGACCCGATTTTCCGTCTGCCACGACTTCCTCGACACCCGGAATCGCGTAGGCGACGATGGGCAGGCCGGCAGCCATGGCCTCAAGAAGAACAAGCGGCAATCCTTCCCAGAGGCTCGACATGACGAAGATGTCGGCCGCCTGCATGACCTCCCCCAGGTCGGACAGGTTTCCCGGCAGGATCACGTGGGAATCCAGACCTTCGGCACGGAGCCACGAATCGAGCTCGGACCACTGCTCACCCTCCCCGGCAATGACAAGACGAAAGCGGATCCCGCCTTCCTTCAACAGGCGGGCGGCGCTCAGCAGGTCTTTGAAATTCTTCTGGTCACAGAAGCGGCCGGCCCCCAGGAGGAAAACGTCATTCCCGTCGCACCCGTATCGGGCCCGGACAGCCGTTCGGCGGTCGGTGGGAGCGGGTGTGGGGATCTCAACCGCGTTGGCCAGGACATGGATCCGTTCGGCCGCCGAGTCCGCCACCCCGAGATCCGAAATCAGGCTGTCCTTGACGTCCCGGCTGACCGCCACGAGCCCCTGGGCCCGCTCCAGGATCCGTCGGTAGGCCCATTTTCGCAAGACGATCAGGGCGCCGTTGTCCTTGTCCCCGTAATTGAATTCCTGGTTGTTGTGGACGGTGGCCAGAACCGCGCAAACCCGCCGCCAGGCCAACAGGAGCCCCAGGAAGTTGGAACCGGGCAGATGGGTCTGAACCAAGGTGATTTCTCCCGCCTGGACCACATCTCTGATCATACGGTATCCCTCCCGCAGGGAGGCCAGGAAACGGATCGGATTCCGGATGGACTCGCGCTCGAAGCGGAGGTAATGGACCTGGACCCGGGGCATGATCCGGTCACTGAGGACCCCCGGCTGGCCCAGCACGATAAGGTGGGACCCGTGACCCCGGTCCGCCAAATTGTTGGCGAGTCGAACGACAAGGTTTTCCGCCCCGCCCATGGCCATGGTCTCGATGACCTGGGCCACCTGCATCGGCCGGCGGGAAGAGGTAATAGGCGTCGAGGTCATTTAATAAATCATCACAGAAGGTTGTAGCCGTTGTCGCGCAACGCGGGTTCGAAGCCGGCGCCGATGATCATATCGTCCAGATCCTTCCGGGTCAACGGATGGCTCACGCCTGCGGCGGACACCACGCTCTCCTCCATCATCAGGCTCCCAAGGTCGTTGGCCCCATAGTAGAGGGTCAACTGGCCCACGGCTTTGCCCTGAGTCACCCAACTCGCCTGAATGTTGGCAAAGTTGTCCAGGGCGATGCGGGACAGGGCGAGCGTGCGAAGATAGTCGGCCGACCCCAGGAAGCCGATGGACTCGACCTGGGCCTTGAGGGCCGGATCCTTCATGAGGGGTGTGTTTCCGGGCTGGAAGGTCCACGGGATGAAAGCGGTATACCCGCCGGTCTTGTCCTGGCTTTCCCGGACCCTCAGGAAATGCTCCACCCGTTCGGCGTAGGTCTCGATATGGGCAAACATCATGGTCACCGTGGTGGGCAGCCCGGAGGCATGGGCCTGCTCCATGATGTCGATCCACTCTCCGGACATGGCCTTGCCGGGCGCCAGAATCGACCGCACCCGGTCGCTCAGGATCTCGGCGCCGCCGCCGGGGATTGAGTCAAGGCCCGCGTCCTTGAGCCGGCCCAGGACCTCGCGGGTCGACAGGGAGTTGAGCCTTCCGAAATGCTGGACCTCGCTGGGGGAAAACCCATGGATCCAGATTCCCGGGTACTGCGCCTTGATTCCCCGGAGCATCTCCTCGTAGTAGGGCAACCGTTTCTTCGGATGGTGCCCACCCTGGAGCAGGATCTGATGGCCTCCGGCCTCGTTCACAGACCGGCACTTTTCCAGGATTTCATCCAGGCTCAGGAGGTATTCGTCGCCATCCCCCTGGTGTCGATTGAAAGCGCAGAAGCTGCAGTCGGCATAACACAGGTTGGTGTAGGTCACATTGCGGTCGATGATATAGGAAACCCGGCGCGGATCAGACCTTTCCAGCCGCAACTCCTGGGCCGTGCGGCCCAGATCCGTCAGGGACGCTTCCTCGAACAGGACGAGCAGTTCGCCTCCGGTCAGACGCCTGGTCAGGCTCTCCTCGAGAAGATCCCGGGCGAAAGGGGTCGAGATCGTCGGCACCCGGTAGGAGTCGACCTCCAGAAGCGGCGGCTTCTCCTTGGCCACCGCCCTCTGTTTCAGCTCGACCAACTCCTGGAACTTGGCCGGATCCATGGGACTGTTGTCGCGGGCGCCGGGAAAGTGGTCCAAAACAAACCTCACAAAATGGGGGGCATGGGCCCCTCTGGTAACACGCGGTGTTTGACGGCCAGGCGACGGAAGAGATCCATCCCCGCCAGTTCGTCCTCTCCGATGAGATACCGCAGGGAGTTTCGAAAATAATAATCAATCGCTTCGGCAGTGGCATGGCCTTTGTGACCCAGTCGGCCGGCGGCGGCCTCGCGGGCGGCGATTTGGTCAAGATTTTCACGGCCTTGGCGGATAGATTCCGCTAGCAGGTTCTTGAGGTCCGTTACCTTCTCTTTCCCGGCCCGCGCTGGAAATCCGGGGGCCACCGCCCACACGGCAAAAAGGAAAGGCAATCCGGTCAGGCGCCACCAGAGTTCGCCCAGGTCCCAACTCCGCACCTCAGCTTCGCCAGCCCGCCTTAGCCAGGCTTCATAACCGAAGCACCTATCCCCGATGACCAGGAGTCCATCCCCCTCGTCGGGGACCTGATTCAACGCCGGCTTGACCTCGTCAATGGGTAGGCTCAGGCCATGAGCTTCGGCCAAAAGAACCTGGAGCAATGCGACCGAGGACCGGGACCCCCTGTCGGCCTTAATTCGGCACAGCTCTGGCAAATCGCTTTTTGAAAACAATTTGACGCTGTCGACAGGTCCGCGGCAAGCGATACCGGCCACGGGCAGAATACCTCCGCTTTCCCCCCTGAGGACTTCCGCCACAGGCAAAAGGGCCACATCGGCCCGTCCTTCCCTGAGAGCGGCGGTCAAGCGACTGGGGAGGTCCCGCATCAATTCCACCTGCTGCCCGTTTTGAGTCTCCAGCCAATCAACCAAAGGAATGGTGTTGAGAAAAGACACGGCCGCCACCCTAAACACCATACATTCGCCTCCCGGTTCCATGGATCCAAATCCTCGTGGGACCAACCATAGGCATCCCATGAAAGAGGGACAAGGTTCAATGGGTTTTTCCTTCGAGCGATTCCGGGAATTGACCCCGCCTACTCCTCCCTATTATGTTCCCTGCCTGAAGTCCCGCAACCATGCTCCGGAGGCTGTCCGTGAAGATCTGGTTCGACGCCGACAACGGCCCTCATGTCTTGATCATGCGCCCCCTGGTGGCGGAACTTGAAGCCCGCGGCCATGAGGTGGTTTTCACCGCCCGGGACCGGACCAGCACCTGTGAACTTCTGGACCTTTACGGCTTCAAATACCTGAAAGTAGGGGGTCAGTACGGCGCGGGGCTGTTCGGCAAGATCCGTGGCACACTCGGCCGGGCCATGGCCCTGACCCTGAGCATGAAAAGGTGCGGAGCGGCAGTCAGTTTCGGCCATGGCTCACGCGGCCTGCCCGTTGCGTCACGTCTTTTGGGCATCCCGACGGTCACCATGTACGACTACGAGTGGGTGGACGCGCGGCTCTTCAACTGGTTTTGCCGGAGCATTCTGTTGCCCCGGGCCATCACCGCCGAACGGTGTGCCGAGGCGGGGATCTCCGGGGACAAAGCCGTGCCCTATCCCGGGTACAAGGAAGAGTTGTATCTGGGAGGACGGGCCTTCGACGACACCGTGGCCGCGGATCTGGGGTTACGGCCCGACGGCATCCGCGTGTTGCTCCGCCCGCCGGCCACCACCGCCCACTACCACAATCCCGAGGCCGAAGGCATTCTGGACAGCATTCTGGAGTGCCTGGCCACCAACCCCGACGTGCAGTTGGTCTTTCTGCCGCGGACTCCGGACCAGCGGGCCCTGCCGGCCAAGGCGGGGATCAAGGACCTCATTATTCCCGACAAGGTGTATGACGGTCCCAGCCTCGTGGCCTGCATGGATATGGTGATCAGCGGCGGGGGAACCATGACGCGGGAGGCCGCCATCATGGGCGTCCCGTCCTACAGCTTCTTCCGTGGCCGCAGCGGCATGGTGGACGAGGCCCTGGCCGCCGCGGGCGGACTGACCCTCATCGGCACGCCTGATCAGGTGGCGGACCGCCTCAGGGTGGAAAAAAACCAGGGCCGCGTGACCCAACCGGATCCCACAGCCCTGGTGGCTTTCATCTGCGACGCCATCCTGGCCGCCGCGCGCTAATCCGCCTGCAGGAACGTCTCCAGAACCTTCACGATGCGGGGGGCGGTCTGTCCGTCCCACAGCTCGGGCACGCTGCCTTTTTTCCATTGTCCGCCAACAATGCGCCCCACCTGTTCCGGCAGCAGGTCCACCGTGGACAATTCATTGGTGCCCTGGGAAATGGTGATGGGCCGCTCCGTATTGGGCCGCAGGGTCAGGCAGGGAATACCCAGGAAGGTGGTTTCCTCCTGCAGGCCGCCGGAGTCGGTCAGCATCATTTTGCAGTTGGCCACCAGGTTCATGAATTCGTAGTAGCCCAAAGGGTCGATGAACTGGAGCTGTGATTGGTCCAGGCCGCACTTGGCCACCAGGTCGTGCTTGTCCATGACTGCCCGTGTACGCGGGTGGACGGGGAACAGCAGGGGCATGTCCACGTCGGCCAGCACACGCAGCAAATGTTCCAGGGTGGCCGGGTCGTCCACGTTGCTGGGCCGATGCAGGGTGATCACGCCGTACTGACCCGCGGTGACCCCGTACTTTTCGAACGCCCCCAGATCGCGGGCCTTCGCGATGGACCGCACCAGGCTGTCGATCATGATGTTCCCCACCAGGTGGATCCGCTCTTCGGCGGTCCCCTCGTTGCGCAGGTTTTCGTCCGCGTCCGGGCTGGGGGTCAGCAGGAGGTCCGCGATGGCGTCGGTCATCAGCCGGTTGATCTCCTCGGGCATGGTCATGTCCCTGGAGCGGAGGCCGGCCTCCACGTGAGCCACGGGAATGTGCAGCTTCTTGGCCACCACAGAGGTGGCCATGGTGGCGTTCACGTCGCCCACCACGAGGACCAGATCCGGACGGGATTCCAGGCAGAGCTTTTCGTACTTGAGCATCACGCCGGCGGTCTGCTCCGCGTGAGAGCCGCCGCCGACGCCGAGATGGACATCCGGCTTGGGCAGGCCCAGGTCCTCGAAGAAGACATCGGACATGTTCTTGTCGTAGTGCTGCCCGGTGTGGATCAGGACGGGATCGAGAAAATCCGACGCCTGGTCAAGCGTCCGCCAGATGGGGGCGATTTTCATGAAATTGGGGCGGGCGGCCGCAATGAGGTGGATTTTCTTGGCCAAGACGGATCCTCTCGGAGTTCGGGTGCAGCCAGTAACATGGTCCCGGGGCGGGGGGGCTGTCAAATTAAGTCATCGTTCAGAAAACCCGGCTATCCGGCATTCCGGTGGGCCAGATAGGCCGTCAGGGCCCGGAACATCCAGGCCTGGGACCACCGCATGTGGATGGTGGACTGGGCGAAATGGCGGTGTTTCTGAAACCGGAAACCGCCTCGGCGCTCGTCCCACAGTTCCGTAATGCCGCGGTCGAGAATAAGGCCGGCGAATTCCACGGCCCCGGGCTCAAATCGCTCCAGGCGCAGGAAGGTCAGCGCGCCCTGGGCGAAGCTGTGGGGGTCCAGGGGATAGCGGGATGTGGTGTAATAGCGGGGCGTTCCGTCAGGTTCAAAAAGGTTCTGCCGGTAGAAGGCCAGGCCGCGGGCCAGACTGTCATTCCAGGCGTCGGTGTCCAGGCATCGGGCCACGCGGTCGATGGTTTCGAGGTTGAAGCCGGTGTGCAGGTTGTCGATCCACTGCCAGTGGTCGGCTTCCCCGTAGATCCAGGATCCATCGGGCGCCTGACGAGACACGACCCAGTCCACGGCCTGCCGGGCCAGGCTGCGCCATTCGGAGGCCTTCTCCGGAACGTGGGGCGCGGCCTGGGCCAGGATGCGCGCTCCGAACAGGGAGGCGTTGTACACCCGGGTGTGGTCGTCCGGGGAGTAGCTGAAGCAGATCCCGTCGTCGTCCTGGAACCGCTGGAGATGATCGGCCACGAAGCGCCCGGCGGCGGCGGCCACCCGGGGCAGGGCCTCGGAGTTCGCCAACTCGAATCCGTCGAGGACAAAGCTGGTCGCGACCACGGTGGGAAAGTAGGCGGGCTGCAGGAAGGCCTTGGACTGCCAGGGAAAGTGGTAGCCCCAGCCTACGGCCGCGGGCCAGTCCAGGTCGCCTTGGGCAATCCCCTTGGCCGCACCCGATTGGACCTCCCGGGCGCCGAAGACCCCGGTTCCGTCGGGTTTCGAGGCGAGGCTGACCAGCGCGTCGGCCATCCAGTCCTGTTCCGTACAGGTTTCTCCCAGGCCAGGCCATTCGGCGGCGCCCTGCAGCATGAGGGCCAGACCCTTGGGGTTCAATCCCGCCGGGACGCCGAGCAGGGGGCGCAGGTTCACGGGCGATCGCTTCACCGCCTGAATGACCACCAGTCGGGCCAACCGGGACTGTCCCAGGATGGGTGCCAGCCACCGGCTGTTCAGTCCGTCATAGGGGTCACTGCCGGCGAAACTTTCAGCGGCCAGGCCGGACCAGATCCGACGGGCGATGCGTGCCAGGTCCTGTTGCCGATCCTCAGCTCTCATCTTGGGCCAATTCGGCCAGATCGACGGTGTGTGTGCCTCCGTCAGCCAGGGCTTCAAGGATCTTGAGTGTGGCCAGGGTGGTGGCCAGCTGGGAGGCGGCGGTCAGGGGCGCCTCGCCGGACTGGATGCCGTCCAGGAAGGCGATGACCTCTTCCTTGTGACCTTTGCCGGAACAGCGGATCTGCTTGGTCTTTCCCGCGCCGTACAGGGAGACCTTCTGGAAGTTGTGGATGACGGCACTGCGGCCCGCGCCCAGCACTTCGCACTGTTCCTTGGACATGCCCGGGGCGCCTTCGGCAAAGTAGCCGATACTGCCCACGGACCCGTTGGCGAACTTGAGGGAGATCACCACGTTGTCGTCGGGTTTCACGTCCTGGTTGTCCGTGTCGATGCACATGGCGGACACGGCCACCGGGTCGGCGCCGCACAGGTACTGCATGAGGTCCACGAAGTGGCACACTTCACCCAGGATGCGGCCGCCGCCCTCCACCGGATTCTGGGTCCAGTGTGAGCGGGGAATGTGGCCGGCGCTGATCCGGTACATCATGGTCAGAGGTCCGGGATCGGACCCGAAGTGGGCCTTGGCCTTGACGGCAGCCGGGCTGAAGCGACGGTTGAAACCCACCTGAAGGATGGGCCGGTGGTCTCCGGCCTGGGTCCGCAGGGTGCCGGCAATGTCCTTGAGCTGATCAAGGGTCAGGCACAGGGGCTTTTCCACGAAAACGTGCTTGCCGGCGGCGAGGGCCGCCAGGGCCAGGGGACCGTGCTGGTCATGCCGGGTGGCGATGACCAGGGCGTCGGCCTCGGGGTGATTGACGGCATCCTCGGGGGTGGCGACGGCTTCGGTAAAGCCGTGTCGCTGGCCCACATCGGCGGCCGTCAGCCCCGTGCGCGTGAAGATGGGACCCAGGGCGGTTCGCTTGTCGTCCCGGAAAGTGGGGAGCAGGAACGTCTGGGCGAAGTTGCCGGCGCCCACGAAGCCGAGGCCGATCCTGTCGCCGTCGTGGCGTTTGCCGCCCAGGGCAATGGGACCGGAGGCGACGGCCTTATCGGCCGGATACTCCAGCAGGATGCCGCAAAAGGGCTCGCTGCGGTCGGCAATCATTTCGTAGGCCTTGGGGGCCTCGTCGAAGGCCAGGCGGTGGGTGACCATCTGCTCGGGATGGAAGCGGTCGGCGGCCATCAGGTCCAGCACGGCTTCCATGTTGCGGCCCTCCGTCCAGCGGACGAATCCGTAGGGATAATCCAACCCGCCCTCTTCGTACAGGGGGTCGTAGCGGCCGGGACCGTAGGAACAGGACACCGAAAAACTGATTTCCTTTTCGTAGTAGTCCGGACGCGGCAGGTCCATACCCACGGCACCCACGACCACGACCCGGCCCCGCTGACGGCAAACCCGTCCGGCCAGGCTCACCGGATCGTTGCTGGCGGTGGCGGCACAGATCAGGACGGCGTCCACGCCGCCGCCGCGGGAGAAGTCGGCGGCCATGGCTTCCACGGGGTCGGTACCCAGCTGGGCCGCGACGTCGACCACCCCCAGATCCTTGGCCCTTTGGACCGCATCCGGGGCAATGTCGGCAGCAAACACCCGGCATCCGTTGGCTTTCGCCAGTTCACAGGCCATGAGTCCGATGGGGCCCAACCCGATGACCAGGATGTTTTCCCCCAGGGTGGGCTCGGCCAGCCGGATACCCTGCAGGGCGATGGCGCCCAGGGTTGTCATGGCGGCGGCATCGGCGGGCACGCCCGTCGGGACCTTGACCACCAGATTCACCGGCACCACCACTTCGTCCGCATGGTTGGCGTAACCGCCGCCGGCGCAGGCCACCAGGTCCCCGACCTGGACCTTGTCCACGCCCGGTGCCACTTCCAGAACCTCTCCGGCCAGGCTGTAGCCCAGGGGGCCGGCGCCGTCCAGCTTGTCGCGGACCTTCTGGATGGTCGGTCGCAGCCCGATTTGCCCCACCATGCCCAGCACCATCTTGACCTGGTCCGGCTTGGCGCGGGCCTTGCCGATCAGGGATTTCTTGCCGGTCACGATCTTGTTGCCCTCGGTCCCTGGGCTGACGGCGGAGTACAGGGTCTTGACGCGGACACACCCATCGGCCAACAGGGGCGAAGGGGTTTCCAGCAGGCGTACGGCTCCGTCCTTCAGGGTCTGAGTCAGGATCTTCAAGGTGGTTCCTTTCGGGGACAGTTTCCCTCGGGTCAAAGTGGCACACTATTATCGGGTGCCCGGGCCTTTGGGTGAAGTACGAAAATAGGATATTCAGGCCCGGGAACAAGTCAAATCGAAGTAAACCTCAAACACCCGAAGCGACCGTCGAATATGGAAATACAGGTTTGGCGCGGATATTATCAGTTGCCCCGGCGTTTGGTTGGGGTACCTTTGACCCCAGCCAGCAACCCAGGATCGTCGGAGGTAGGTTTTGCAAGGGAACGATAAGCGGAAAGTCCTCATGGTCTGCGACAGTCTGGGGGGCGGCGGAGCCGAGCGGCAATTGGCCCTTTTGTCCACGTCCCTGCAGGCCACCTGGGATGTGGCCGTTTGCTCCCTCGGGAGTGGGATTTACGCGGAAAAGCTGCCCCGCATGGGCGTTCCCCTGACCCTGGTTCCCCGCAAATTCCGGTTCGACCCCTCTCCGGCCCTGAAGATGTGGCGGGCCATCGGCGCCTTCCAACCCGACGTGGTTCACTCCTGGGGCCATATGTCCTGTATGGCGGCGGATGTGTATTGCCGGGCCAAGGGGATTCCCCACGTGGCGGGGGTCATCCGCCGGGGCACGGTTTACAGCCTGCGCGGTTGGATGCCGCGGCTGGCCAGTCGTCTGGGGGATCTGGCCCTCGGCAACAGCCAGGCCGGGCTGACGGCGTTTGGGGTCCCGGCGGCGCGGGGACGCGTCCTCCATAACGGTTTCGACCCCGATCGCCTGGCCCTGGCACAGGCGGCCAATCCGCCCGAAACCCCTTTTCACCTGGTCATGGCCGCCACCATGGATGACCGCAAGGATTTCAGCGGTTTCATCACGGCGGTGCGGCGGTTGCAGGACGACCTGCCCACGGCGGTCAAAGCCACGGCCCTGGGTGGCGGCCCCCGCCTGGAGGCTTTGCGGGCCGATGCGGCCGACCTGCTGGCGGCGGGAACCCTGTCCATGCCGGGGCGGGTGGACGAACCCATGGACTACCTGAAGGACGCCCACGTGGGCGTGCTGCTGGGGGTCAAGGGCTGGGGCGAGGGCATTTCCAACAGCATCATGGAGTATATGGCCGCCGGGTTGCCGGTGGTCTGCTCTGACAGCGGCGGCAATCCCGAACTGGTACTGGATGGGCAGACCGGATTCCTGGTGGAACCCGAAAACCTGGCTGGCCTGGTGGAGAGGCTGACCTACCTGGCTGAAAACCGGGACAAGGTCCGGGTCCTGGGAGCGGCGGGGCGCCGGCGTATCGAGACGGATTTCTCGGTCCCCACCATGACCACCAACGCCTCCCGAATCTACGAGGAAGCCATCTCGCGTCGTGGCGGTTGACGGCCGGCGGGCTATTTCGGCAGGCTGGCTTCGCAGTCGATGACGGAAAACAGCTTTCGGCTTCCCCGTCGGAAAGCCACGATCTCCCTCAGGTAGGGCAGGTAGTTCCAGAACCGGGTCAGCATCATTTTCCGCATGCGCACCCGGTTGAACTGGTGTCCGGCCATGACGCGCTGGCCGATGGCGTCGGCAAACTTTTCGCCCGTGGTGTCCGCCAGGGCTTCTTCCAGTAGCTGATTGATTTCCTCAAGGTAGGCCGCCTGTTCCGGAGCCGGTTCGGGCTGGTAGTCGTCATTGAGATGGTAGGGCAGGTAGGTGTGGGTCAGGGTGTCGCCCTCCCACTTGACCTGCAGCACGGCCGTTACCCGGTTGGCGGGGATCTTCTGGTCGAAGATGAAGTTGCCCAAACTGGGGGCGAACAGTTGCCGGCCGTCGTTGTGGACACCCTGGATCTGGTGTGAATGGTGTCCGTGAATGATGTCGCAACCGGCCGCCAGAATACGCCGGCCGTACTCCACCACGTAGGGCGGTGGGATGTGGGTGTATTCCTCACCCCAGTGGATGGAAACGACCAGTTTGTCGACAGCGGATCCGGCGTCCCGCAAAACACCTTCCAGTCGATCCATGAAACGTGCCCGATCGTCCGCGGGAAAGTTGGAAATATTGTAGCCCAGGAAGCCGATGGCCCGGCCGTGGGTGTGGACGACCACCGGTTCCTCCTGGAACCAGCGCCCCCGGTCATATCCGATGATGTGGATGCCGTGTTCCCGCACCAGGTCGCAGGACCGGTCGAAGGCCTGTTGCCCGTGGTCCAGGGCGTGGTTGTTGGCGGTGTTGACCAGGTTGATACCGTTGCTGGTCAGGAAGGGGAGAAACTTTTCCGGAGCCAGGAGAATCCGGTCGAAGGGCGCGTGCAGGATGGACGTGTCGCTGAACACGCACTCCAGGTTGATCACGTTGAGGTCGCCCTGAGCCAGCACCGGGCGCACGTGGGCGAAAGGGTCTTTGCCTGTCCGCTCGAAGGATGTGATCAGCCCATGCCGGAAGGTCTCCAGCAATTCCCCGAACATCACGTCGCCCATGAAATTGAAAGTCACCATGTCAGCCGGCTATCTCCAGAAGTTTGGCGCGCACCGCGTCGCTGGTGAAATTTGCGTGGGCAAAGGCGATCCCGTTGTCGGCCATCCCCTGCAAATCGTCGTGGGCCTCCAGGCGCCGCAGGCCGGCCAGGAGGTCCGCCGTGTCTCCGGGTTGAATGTAAATGCCGTTGAACCCGTCCCGGATAATTTCGCCCACGGACCCCACCAGGCTCACCAGGGGGATGCAGCCCAGTATGGTGGCTTCGATGAGGGTCATGGGAAACTCGTCCCGTCGGGTGGGGAAAAGGAGGAATTTGGATCGGGCGATGACGTCGTATTTTTCGTCGCCGTACATGGGGCCCAGCCATTCGGCGTTGGGAGTCTGGGGCAGCAACCCCTTGAATTTTTCTTCCTGCGCGCGGTCGGCGAAATTGCCCACGAAGACAAACTTCCGCTCCGGAAGTTCGGCGGCGGCGGCCAGGATTTCGAAGATTCCCTTTTCCCAATCCATGCGCCCGATATACAGGAACTGGCTGCGCTCGGCCACAGGGCTCAGGTCCGTCGGCAGGGCTTCGGTACTGATGAAGTTGGGCACGACATAGGTCTCCCCGCGCCATCCGTTGGCCACCAGACTGCGACGGCAGGGTTCGGTGAGCACCACCATCTGGTCGATGTACCTTTGCGAGTTGATGATCTGGCCCAGTTGCCGCGGAGTGCAGGCGGCCTTCAGGTCGGCCTTGGCGTGGAAATGGGCAATGGTCCGGCGACCGGTGAGTTTGGCGAAAAAGAGGAACAGGCTCTGGTGCAGGTACCCCGTCTGGGCACATTGGAGATAGACGATGCGGGGGCGGAACGCGGCCACCCGGATCAGGAGCAGGAAATACCCCAGCACATAGGCGAGCGCGGTGGGAAAGCGGGCTTTCAACTTCTCCGTGTCGATGAGGTCGTATTCATGGCCGGCCTCGCGGTACACGCGGATGGTCTCGTTGTTGATGGTGGCCACGCCGCCGCCGGTTGTTCCGCCCACAAAGAGAATCCGGTGCGCCATCCTATTTCCTCTGCAGGGTCTTGTTGACGATAAAGCGCGACTTGCCGGCCTGGCTGACATCGATATGTTCGGTTCGGACGACCTCGACGTCCATTTCCCCGAAGAACACGTCGTTCATGGAGTTCCGCAGGACTTCCCGGTACTTGAGGAAGGTGGCCTCGTCGGTCTCGAGATGGACGGTCACCCGCTTGGTGTCCTCCTGAACCACCTGGCCCTTCTTGATGTCCTTGATGTCCTGGTGGATGAAGGCCCAGACCACCGCGCTGGGGGCGATGCGCCGCCCGCTGGGGGTCACGATCTCGTCCTCGTGTTTGGTGATCACCGGGCTGATGACAGGCAAAGTCCGCCCACAGCCGCAGACCAGCTCGGGCTGGGTCACGATGTTGTCGCCGATCTGATAGCGGATCAGGGGCATGATCCGGTTGCTGAGCGTGGTGGAGGGTGCGGGTTGGGTGCCGCCCATCAGGCCGAACTGGCCTTCCAGATAGCCGTCCACCAGGGACAGATGATAGTGCCCCTCGTGGCACTGGGCGGCGGAAATGATTTTCTCACCGGACCCGTACAGGCCCCGGATGTCCGCCGGAAACACCTGACGGATGATCTTTTCCTGGTGGGCGTGCATGGGCTCGCTGGAAAAGAGCACGTTCCTCAGGGGCCAGTCCATTTTGAAACCGGCGTCCTGCAGGTACCCGCAGAGAATCTCCAGCGAGGAAGGATACCCCATCAGGTAGGCCGGTTTGCGCGCGTTCAGCAGCTCGCCGATGCGCTGGGCAGTGCGGGCGTTGAGGTGGAAGGTCGACAGGTAGATGCGACGGTCGGTGGCCGAGATCATCCAGGGCTTTTCGGGGTCCTTTTCTTCCAGGGGCACGACCGGGTCGCCCACCAGCCGGGCGATCCAATCGCCGCGACGGTGCCCGGCCCATTTGGTCCGGCGCCACCAGAGGGCGTCGCCCATCAGGAAACAATCCTTGTCCATATGGATCAGGAAAGGGGTGCCGGTGGTGCCGGAGGTGCGCGAAATCAGGGCGCCGGTGGCGCCCCGCGCCAAAAAGGCCTCGGGATCCTCGTTGATGACATCCTTGTTGGTCACCGGGAATTCGGTCAGCAGGTCGTACGCGGTCCGGGCGTCGAATTCCTTTTTCAGGGCGGCGAACTGTCCATAGAACGGCACATTATCGATGGCATAGCCCAGCATGTCCTTCAACCGACGGTCCACCAGGGCAATTTGCTGTTCCCGCGCGAGGGTCTCGGTATAGGCGATTTCCCGGATGAGTTTATTCCACTTGGCATACCGAATGGCATTGTTGAGGCCGTAGGCGTTGACAAACACCTGCCGCAGGAAGCGGGGGGAACCGTTGTAGATGCTTTTCAGTCTGCTCATGCCGGTTGGATCTTCCCATGGCGGACGGGGTCATTGAAGCGCGTATCAGATGTTGTTCGGCCAGACGCATCGAAGCTGAAATTCTAATCGCTGTCACGGGTTACGGCAACAATCTTGCGCTCCGGCGTCCGCTTGCCTCGGTTCGGGTCGTGATATATTGTACAGGCTGAGCGAGGTCGCCCCTCTTGGTATCCCCTTCTCGTGAGGTCCGGTTTTCAATGACCTATCGCGTGGCAGCGGTGTCTTTCCTGAACACGATTCCCCTCATCGACCAACTGGTCCGGGAACCCGGCGCCAGGGTGACCCTGGATTTGGACCTGCCCAGTCGCCTGGCCGGACGTTTGGCCACCGGCCAGGTGGATGCCGGTCTGGTTCCGGTGGTGGAGATCCTGCGCGGGGGCACCGGGGGCATCCTGTGTCCCACGGGCATTGCCTGCAACGGTCCCGTGGACAGCGTGGCCCTGTTCGCCAACGGGGATCCGGCGGGTCTGCATAAAGTGTTCGTGGATCGGGGATCGCGGTCTTCCGTAGCCCTGCTGCGGATCCTGTTGGCCGAGATGCATGGCGTTTCCCCGGTCTTTTCCGAGACCGAACCCAAGGTGGGCCGCAGGCTGGCGCCAGGGGAGGGCATGTTAGCCATCGGTGACCGCTGTTTCGCCCTGATTGCCCACCTGGAAAGCGCCGATCCGGACCACCTGGGCATCCATGACCTGGGAGCCATGTGGAAGACTCTGACGGGGCTTCCCTTTGTTTTCGCCGCCTGGGCCGCCTCATCCACCCTGGCGGCCGGGGCGCCGGCCCACTGGAAATCGTTGGCCCAACTCCTGACCGAATCCCGGGACGCGGGTCTCTCCAGGCTGGACGAACTGGCGGCCCGGGAGGCCGGTCTGGGGAAACTCGGCCACAAGGGGGAGGCGACCCCGCAGGCCATTGCTTATTATTTCCGAACCTCCCTGAACTTCGTTCTGGGAGACGACGAACTGGCAGGGATGCGTCGTTTTCAGGCCCTGTGCCGGTCACATGATCTGGCCCCGGACGCCCCTTTTCCCAATTTGCTGAGCTGAGGAGAACACTTTGCGGTCCGAATCCGGTCCTTCAGGCCACGGTCCCATGGACCCCGCCGATTACCAAAAGCTAATCGAATTGAAATCCCGGGAACTGGACGAGGCTCCCGGGTTCACGCCGGAGTTTGAGTCCTTCCGCGTTCCGGCCGTCTCCACCGACCTGGCGGACGAGCTTCTGAACGAAGCCCTGACCCGCCGCCTGACCGGGGGCGAATTGCTGATCCTCTTCGAGGAAGCCGCCCTGCATGACCTTGGCCGCACCGCCCACGCCCTCCGCCTGAAACGGTCGGATCCGGCGCGGGTGTCCTACATCATCGACCGCAACGTCACCTACACCAACCTGTGCTATGCCGATTGCGGGTTCTGCGCCTTCAATCGCCACCAGGGGGACGGGGACGAGTACCTGCTGTCCCTGGACGAGATCAAGGCCAAGTGCCGGTCCGTCATCGACGCCGGCGGCAACCAGATCCTGTTGCAGGGCGGGCACCACCCCAAGAAGCGGCTGGACTGGTACCTGGAAATGCTGCGGGACATCAAAGCCGCCTGCCCTGAAATGTGGATCCACGGTTTTTCCCCCAGCGAGGTGCAGCACTTCGCCCGCCTGAACCGCATGGGAGAAATGGATGTCATCCAGCAGTTGAAAGAGGCGGGCCTGGACTCCATTCCCGGCGGCGGGGCCGAGATCCTCAGCGACCGCGTGCGTCAGATCATGGCCCCCGGCAAGGCCATGTCGGCCGAGTGGATCGACATCATGGAAAAGGCCCACATGGCCGGTCTGCCGACCACCGTGACCATGATGTTCGCCCACATCGAAACCTATGCCGAACGGGTGGAACACTTCCTGCGGGTCCGGGAGAGTCAGGACAAGACCGGCGGCTACACGGCCTTCATTCCCTGGACCTTTCAGCCGGGCGGAACGCCCATGATGAAGAAACCGGAGATCCGGGCCCAGGTGGAAGCCCAGGGATTCCTGGGGTCGGTGGATTATCTGCGCACCCTGGCGATCAGCCGCATCGCCCTGGACAACTTCGCCAACATCCAGGCCTCCTGGGTGACACAGGGGAAGGCCATCGGCCAGATGACCCTGTACTACGGTGCCAATGATCTGGGCAGCCTGATGATGGAGGAAAGCGTGGTCTCCGCCGCGGGGGTCAGTCATCCTTTGACCCGCAAGGACCTGGATGAGATGATCGTGGGGGCCGGATTCACTCCGGCCCTGCGGGACAACGGGTACAGCTTCCAGGACTGAAGCGGCTGAAGGAGAACAGGTTGCGACTGGCATCCAAGGGCGGGGTGGATTATCGGGAGGCTATGGCCTTTCGCTGGCTGCGGCTCCGCAAAAGGGTCCGGCAGTACCTCCGGTATCGCCAGGCCTCACCCGAGGCCCTGCTGCTGGTGGCCGGCTGCCAACGCAGCGGCACCTCGCTCATTCACCATGTCCTGCGCCTGGATCTCGACACGGTGACCTTTGACGAGATCAGCCCCCTGTCCACTCCCGACGACCCCAAAAAACTGCGGTGGCGTGCCTTGGCCGAGGTGAAGACTCTCATTGGGGCCGAGCGGTCCCCCTTGGTGGTGGCCAAGCCCCTGGTGGAGTCCCAGCAACTGGACCAACTCCTCGACCTGCATCCCCACACCCGGGCTCTCTGGATGTTCCGTCCTTTCCGCGACGTGGCTCGCTCCAATATCAAATACTTCGGCCGGGACAACGGCCACGCGGATTTGGCCCCCTTGCTGGCCGGGGACACGACTGACTGGCGCGTACAGTCCATGGCGGCCGAGGACCTCCAGGCGGTGAAGGAGCTCTACCGCCCTAACCTGTCGGCATTCGACGCCGCGGCCTTGTTCTGGTTTGCCCGCAACAGCCTCTTTTTCTCCCGTGGATTCGACCGGGAGCCGCGGATCCGGTTGTGTTGTTACGACGATCTGGTGACGCGGCCGCAGGAGGTCATGCGGGGCGTATATGCCTTCATCGGCCGGGACTATCCGGGGGACGGGATATTGAAGGACGTCTTCCGGGATTCTCGGGGCAAGGGGAAGGATGTGGTGCTGGAGGACGGGGTCAGCGCCCTTTGCCAGAACCTGCTGGACCGCCTTCTGGCCAGTCCCCGGGTGTCCGGTCCTAGCGCTTGAGCCCCCGACCCAACTTCTCGATCACCCGCCGGTAACCGTTCCGATAGAATTCCCCGACATCCCGCCGAGACGGAATGATGGCCAGATGGACCGGCGCCAACCGGTTCAGGAAAAGCATGGTCACCACGCGACCCCCGATGAGCATGAGGGCGTGAGCGATGATGATCCCCACCAGCCCATAGGATTTCATTCCGGCATACAGGACCACCGGCAGCAGGACCATGATCCCGAGGTGGATTTTCAGGGTCATGTCGTTGCGGTCCATGGCCCTCAACACCAGCGCGGGATTCAGCAGGAAAAACAGCCAACCGATGGCGTTGATCCGGAAAATGGGCACGGCCTGCGCATAATCCTGGGTGTACATCAGGATGACCAGGGGTTGGGCCACCACCAGGAAGAACAGGGTGATGGGCAAGCCCAGGCCGTACAGGCTGGCCAGAATCTTGTTCCAATAGGCCTGAACTCCGGCCCAATCATCGTCCTTGACCAATTGAGCGAAATGGACCAAGGCCACCGAAGTGATGGACTGGCTGTAGAACTGGAGGATGGGAATCTGCTTCAGACCCTGGGCGTAAACGGCGTAGGTTTCCAGGTCGTAGAACTTGCTCACGGTGACTTCATGCATGCGCATGAGCAGGGTCCAGAGCATCCCGGCGACACCCAGGACCAGGCCGTATTTGACCTGTTGTTTGATGTCGAAGAAATACCGCTTGGAGCGGAAGCCCCGGTGCATGAAGTGGATGTAGGCCATCACCATGAGGAAGCTGAGGCCGCGGGAGACAATCAGGGCCACCAGGATCGTCCGCAGATCGCGGGTGTAGAAGGCGGCCCCGAGCGTGGCGATACTGGCCAGAACCTGCATGTTGATTTCGAAAAACGCGGCCTGCTTGAAGTGCTTGCTGGCCATGAGATAGGTCATGGCCGTGACGTTGGCCATGAGCAGAACGCCGTAGATAACGATTTCGCGGAAGTAGAGGGTGAGGATGGGCATGCCCAGAAAGTCGGCCGCCTGTTCCCGGAACACGCCTACCAGCGAATACCCAACGGCAAAGAGAAGGGCGTTCAGCAGCAGGCTATTGAGAAAATAGCCGCCCGCATTTTCTCTGTCCCTGGGCACGAAAAAGAACTGCGATTGGTTGACGCCCATCTGGAAAAGGGTCCGCAGCAGGGTTTCCACCAGAAAAAACTGGTTGTAGGCCCCGATATCCGCCTTGGTCATGACCCGGACCAGAAAAATGGGCAACAGGAGTCGCAGCCCGAAGCCAAGCACCTTGGCGGCAAAGAGGTAGGCGGATTGGCTCAGCATGGACCATTCCGTGGGGCTGGAAGGTGGTCTCCGGTCGCCGGACCGGGAGAAAAATTAAATCCGGATACAGCCGGGGTTTCGGATGTTTCCGGGTGCAGGTTGAATAAAGATGGCATAGATTGGAAAATTCTTCTGCGGAAATAATACACGGTTTGAGGCCGGAAAGGGATTTGAATGGCGCGCAGGGTTTTTTTGCTGGGCTTGGACGGCGGATCGTGGAACGTGTTCGACCACTTGTTCGCCAAGGGGGTCATGCCCCGGTTTCAGCAGCTCTGTCAGGACGGCGCCCGCGCGGTGCTGGAATCCACCCTGCCGCCCATCACTCCGGTGGCCTGGACGTCTCTGATGACGGGCGTGAATCCCGGCCGCCACGGGGTCTTCGCCTTCCGCAAACCCAAGCCGGACAACAGTTACCTGCCCATGCCCGTCAACCGGATGGATATGCAGGTGCCCACGGTTTTCGACTATTACCGGGATGACCCGGGCTTCGTGTCCCTGAATCTGCCCATGTCTTTTCCGGCCACCCCGCTGGCCGGTCGCATGGTCACGGGCATGATGACGCCCCAGGGGGAAACCGACCTGGCCGCCCACCCGGCGACCCTGCTCGAGGAATTCGCCGCCGCCGGCATCGATTACGTCATCGATCCCAAACTGGAAGTGGACAAGAGCGTCGACCCGGCCAACCTATTCGACGGCTGGAAACAGGCCCCGGAGGAATTTCTGGCCACCCTGGGCCGAATCACCGAAAATCGCATGAAGGCCGTGGACTGGGTGCGGGCCCAGCGGGACTGGTCCGTGTTCATCTGCGTCATCGTCGGCACCGACCGCATCCAGCACCTGTTCTGGGATACCCTCATGTCGGACGATGCGGGCCCTATCGCCAAGGCCGTCGAGGCCTATTACCGCCAGGTGGACCGCCACATCGGCGACCTCATGGACAGCCTGGATCCCGAGGACGCCCTGCTGGTGATGTCGGACCACGGGTTCGTCAAGACCCACGGCTCGTTCCAGACCAACGAGTGGCTGCGCCGCCATGGATGGATCGCCAAGCGGGAGGCCAAGCGCAGTCCCCTGTATCCGGTCAAGGTGCTGCTGAACCGGTTGGGCATTACCCGGGCCAAGCTGGGGCGGGTGCTGTCGGAGAAACAGTCCAGCCATCTTCAGTTACGGGCCTCTCACATCGACTGGTCCAAATCCCAAGCCTATTTGAGCGGGCCCTTTGCCATCCGCATCAACCTCAAGGGACGGGAAACCCTAGGCCAGGTGGAACCGGCGGACTTCGACGACCTGGTGGCGCGGATCGCCGCCGAACTCAGGGACTTGCGGGATGAGACGGGGACCCGGCTCATTTCGGATGTTTCCCTGGGGTCGGACATCTACCGGGGCGACGGGGACGGCAACCACGGCGACATCGTCTTCACCTTCCGGGACGACCTCAACCATACGGCCTACGCGGCGGAACTGGGCGGGGACATCTTCGACCGGGAGATCAGCAAGCAGGGGGACCATCGGGTGGACGGAATTCTGGCCGCCTGGGGCGGGGGAATCCAAACCTGCGCCGAAGGTCTCCGTCTGTCCATCGACGCGGTCCTGCCCACGGTCATGCACCTGAACGGCCGCCCGATCCCGGGTGTGTGCGACGGCCGGGTGGCCACGGAGATTCTGTCGGATGACCATCCGGTGGAAACGGACCCCGACTGGCAACGTTTCCGGTCGAGCGGGGACGAGATCTCGTATACCGCCGACCAGGAAAATGAAATCAATGAACGGCTCAAGGCCCTGGGCTACCTTTCCGATGATTGAGTGGCTGGGCCCAGCCTGGGACCGAGTGATCGCACGCATCGCAGACAAGGGATCTTCATGAGCAAGTTTTTCGTGACCGGGGGACAGCAGCGGCAGGGCGCCGATGGACAGGACGAGTGGTTCAGCTATGCGGAGGCCCTGGTTCTGGAGGTGGATATCTCCGACGGGTCGGCCGCCGTCCGCACCCACTACGTGACGCCCCCGGAAGCGCGACCGGAGGATCCCCGCAGCAATATCGTGTTCAAGGCCGGTTCCATCCACGACGGGAAACTGCTGGTCTGCACCCAGACCGAGATCCTGGCCTTCAGCCTGCCCGATTTTCAACAGGTGGGATACGTGTCCCATCCCTGGTTCAACGACCTGCACCATGTTTGCCTGAACGGTCGGGGCCATTACCTGGTGGCCGTCACCGGACTGGACCTGATTCTGGAAATGACCCCCGCCGGCGAAGTGGTTCAGGAATGGCCTGTCCACGAGGGCGATACCTGGGACCGTTTCGACCGGACTGAGGACTACCGCAAGGTCCTGACCACCAAGCCGCACAACGCCCATCCCAACTACGTTTTCGAACACGCAGGCGAGGTCTGGGCCACACGGCTGAACCAGAAGGACGCGGTGTGCGTTTCAGGCGGTTCGGGCCGGGTCGAAGTCGGCGTCCAGAAGGTCCATGACGGACATGTCCAGGCGGGCGTGATCCACTTCACGACGGTGGACGGCCGCGTGGTGAAGGGGGATATGGCCACCGGGAAAGTCATCTCCATTCACGATCTGAACGCCATGACCCCCACCACCAAGTCCCTGGGCTGGTGCCGCGGCCTTCACCTGCTGGCGGACGACAAGATCATCATCGGGTTTTCCCGTCTGCGGCCGAGCCGCATCAAGGAGAACCTGACCTGGGTGAAATACAAACTGGGGATCAAGGAAAAGAGCGGCATGATGCCCACGCGCCTGGCCTGCTACGATCTGGCCCACGACCGGCTGGACTGGGACCTGGACCTGGAGCCCCACGGCCTGAACGCGGTTTTCTCCATCCTGCCGGCAGACTGATTCCGGCCCTGCTTTTGCCTGTCCTGCTGTAAATGGGACAAGGTCCCTGCACAATGCACGACAGCCCTTCGCCAGGACTTGGACCAGACTTATGAAACTCAACCATTTGCCCCGGATCTGCATGTCGCTTTTCATTCTCCTGCTCATTGCCGCCTGCACCATGCCCGCGGAAACGGAGACCCCGGATGGGGCCTACGGATACGAGGATGACCGGTATGTCACCCCGGAGGAATCCGGCCTGCGCATCGCAGCTCTGGACTACGAGGTGGGCGACCTGACGGACCCGGCCAACCTGGCCAAATACGCCCGGGCCGATTTACTCATCGTTCAACCCTGGCAATTCTGGAACAACAGCCTGGACCTGGGTCTGTTGCGCGCCGCCAATCCCGACCTCAAGATCGTGGCCTATTTCCGCAGCAAGTGCATCCGCACCGCCTGGAGTGTCCCACCGGAATCGGGTCAGCTCTACACCCACGACCTCTACCAGGCCGGCCTGCCCTATCTGGGGCGCACCACCACCGGGGACACCCTCAGTGACTGGCCGGGCACCTGGTTCATCGATTACACCAATCCGGCGGCCCGCCGCGCCCAGTTGGATGTCTTCAAGCACTACCAGGCCACCTCGCCCAACAAATTCGACGGAATCTTCTGGGACTACTTCTCCAACAAGCTGTGGATTTCTCCCGGGGTTGACGGAATGACCGGGGAGCCGGATATCGACGGTGACGGCGTGCCCCATTGGGAAGACGAAGACGAGTTGGCGGCGTTCGTCTCGGCCCAGGACGATATGGTGGATGAAATGCGCGCGGCCATGGGCCAGAATTTCATTCAGATCGCCAACGGCTCGCGGGCCCTGCAGGATTCCACCTTTGCCGGTAAGTTCGACGGGATTTTCTACGAGAATTTCCCCAATCAGGGATTCATCGGCGGGCCGGGTTTCCGTATGGCGCTTGACCCCGCGGTCCCCAACAACCTATGGGCGGCCCACAACTGGCCGCGCACCCGGAACGGCGGGCCCTGGCTCATCCTTTCCTACATGCATCACGTGGGCACCTACCTGGACCAGAACGGGGACTACCAGGTGATCGACGCCGACGACCTGACCCGGGCCGCGGCCCTGCTGTCCGGCGCCACGGCCATCACCTACGCCGGATACGGGGTGCGGGACGCGGGCCTGCCCGACATCGAATACAATCTCGGCAAACCCCTCGGGGGTCCGGTCCTTTCGGGCAGCACCTACACGCGGGAATTCGAAAATGGATGGATTGAATTGTTCATGGGGACCGGCGACTATCCCGTGCCGTTCGAATTTACCGTCTCGGAGGGCGGCCGCGTGATCCACGATCTGGATTTCCCCACGCTGGACCGCTGATACTGGGATCATCCGGCGGTCTTATGTATATTTGACTGGAGGCTGGGCCCACCGGTATGTCCGGTTGGTTTCCTTCAACCCGGAGCTGGATCCTTTGCGGTATCTGATATTTATTCTGTTGCTGGGAGCGTGGGGCGGCGTGGTGTGGGCGGCCGACCCGGTGGTCAAAAACGTGAAGATGGTCCAGCGGGTCGATGGCAGCGGGTTGGTGGACATCACCTATAACCTGCAGGATGCCGACGGCGACACGCTCGCTGTGGCGCTTCAGTTTTCGGACGACGGCGGGGCTACCTGGGATTTCCCGGCCCTCAATTGCACCGGGGATCTGGGTCAGGGGGTGCTTCCGGGAAGCCAAAAGCAGATCCTCTGGAACCTGGGGGATATCCCTGAGACCCTCTCCGTAGACGACCTGCGGGTGCAGATTCTGGCCAGCGACGAAGGCGTACTCCATGTCCGGAACTCCCCGGGCCGGATCGCCATTTCCGATTTCGGTCTGCTGGACCTGTCGATTCCGGGCTCCATCGAAAGCTTCGCCCGGGCGGATCTGGTGCAGCTGCGGGCCTCCAGCGTGTGGCAGGGCGGCAAGTCCGGGGATATCGATGCCGTGGCCGAAATGCGCGAAATCAACCCCGACATCAAAGTGGTGGGATACGTGTCGGTCAAGGCCACGCCCAAGGTGCGGCCCGGCGTGAACGAGGATCTCTTCTGGCAGGTCTGGTGGGACCGCACCCAACCCTACTGGCTCTACACCACCGAGGGCGATACCGCCCAGGACTGGTCCACCAGCGTTCTGCTGAATATCCTGATTCCCGAGTGCCGACAGGCCATGGTGGAAACCATCGTGGAATTCCAGCGCAACTCCCTCAACCAACTCGACGGGATCTACTGGGACTACTTCGGCAACAAGCTCTGGGTCCCCGATTGGCTGGATGTGGAGGGCGACCCGGACATGGATCTGGACGGCATTTCCCACTGGGCCGATCCCGACGAACTGGCGGCCTACGCCGTGGCCTGCGAGGACCTGGTCCACGCGGTACGCGACTCCATGGGCGAGGACTTCATCCAGATCTTCAACGGCCAGCGCGCCTATGCGGATTCCACCTTCGCCAGCCTGGCCGACGGCCTCATGTACGAACTCTACCCGACCCTGTTCTTTCCCGACCCGGATATGTCCACCTCCCTGGACCCCACCTTCGACAAGAGCCTGTTCGACGCGTCCCGGTGGGTGCGCCACACCAACGGCGGCCCCTATCTGGTGCTGGCCAACAAGAACCAGAACCTCTTCTTCGACACCGAGCAGGAACTCACCCAGATCTCCACCGGCAACCAGTTCCGGGCCGTGGCCCTCCTGCTGGACGGCGTTTACGCCTCCTGGAATTCCCACGAGGGCACCAACGGCATCCACACCTTCGGTTGGCCGGAGCAGGACATCAGCCTGGGTGACCCGCTGGGGCCGGTCAGGTTCGAGGGGGACTTCATGCGGCGGGATTTCCGTTATGGGCGGGTGGAACTGGAATGGACCGACCGGGACTTTCCCGATCCCTTCGACTACCGGATCTGGTCTCTGGGCCAGTTGGTGGAGACCCTGGCCATCCCCGTTCACATCCCCTGATCAGCGGGCGGGAGTTTCCAGATTCAGCCAGTCCTTGCCGTAGATGGCAGCCGGGAAAATGCGGGGCACCAGTCCGAAGATGAACTGACGGAACTTCAAGGCCTGATGGCTGGCCTCGTGGGTGCTGCACACCGTGCGCAGGTAGCTTTCCAGCGTGTAGATCTGGATCTCCACCGGGAACAGGTAGCAGGTGCCGCCCCCCGGCTCCTCGATGAGAACGTCCACATCTCCCTTGAACACCTTGAACTGCTTGCTGCTGAATTGGTTGAGGGCGCTGCCGTCCGGGATCTTGGCCAGGGTGTCGGTCACGTTGCGCCAGCCGAAGGGCCGGCCGATGCAGGTGTCCAGCAGCACCAGCAGATCATTCAGCGCGTCCTCGTCGTGCACGATGAACATGGATCCGATGAGGTCGCCGATCTCGTTGGGATTGTTGATCCCGTTACGAATCATCTTGGACAGGATGGAGCCGCTGCTCTGCTTGCGCATGTCCTCCCAGCGGCCGGCTTCCACCACGCGGCGGGCCCCGTCCACGATCTCGAAACCGATGGGGGTGACGGTGCGCTTGAATCGACAGTTGTAGTAGAGGACATCCAGGGCGATCTGTCGGCCGTCGTGGGATTTTTCCAGGAAGGTGGAGCGGAAGTCCCAGCGGGTGTCGCCCGGACCGGGGCGCGTGGTGTACTGGATGTTCTGGCCGTCGGCGCCGAGCTGGAATCCGATGTTCACGTCGTGGATCTGCTTGGTGTGCCGCCAGAGGCCGTCGTTGAGCAGGTTCTCGAAGTGGGTGCGGTGACGGTGGCCGTCCTGGATGGCCCGGGTCTGGTCGATGTGCAACAGGGTGCGGGCCAGGAAGAGCTTTCGACGGGCCTCGTAGCGGCAGCGGGCCGTTTCCCCGGTGAAGGCCAGTTCCAGCAGGTCGCGCACGTCCTGGCAGACCACCACCTCCTCCAGGGGGCTCACTTTTTCGCGCCCCTCGTCCGGCAGCAACCCCAGGGTGGCCTCCAGGTAGACGTCCGCTTCCTGCAGATAGCCCGTGGCCCGGGTGGCCATGACGGCGAGCGTGTTGTCCTGGGCGCGGGAGGAGTCCGGGGAGTGGAAGAGGCGGGCCAGTTCCCGGCGGTACTGGTCGTCGTCGTTGCGCATCCGCTTCAGCGTCAACCGGGTCAACTGAAGCAGGCGCGACCGCTTCAGGTGGAAGTCCGGATCAAGAAGGGGATGGGCGGTGAAATCCACCGCCCATATATCCCGTCCGGAGTCCGTGTGAAACCGGGTCGTGTCTGACCAGTTGTGGCTCATTCGTCACGGACCCTTTCAGGTTCCTGCGTTAGATCATGTCCAGGGCCCGGGCCAGGTCGGCCTCGATATCCTCGTAGCTTTCGCAACCCACGGCGATGCGCACGAGATCATCGGTGATGTCGGCCTCCAGGCGCTCCGCCTTGGGAATGCCGGCATGGGTCATGCTGGCGGGGTGCTCGATCAGCGATTCGATGCCGCCGAGACTCACCGCCAGGGCCGGCACTTCCACGTTGTTGATCAGGGTCTTGCCGGCCTCCAGGCCGCCCTTCACGCCGAAGCTCATCACCGCACCGGGACCGCGCATCTGCTTGCGCCCCAACGCGTACTGGGGATGGCTCTCCAGCCCCGGGAAGCGAATCCATTCCACCTTGGGGTGGGCCTCCAGGAAAGTGGCCAGCTTCATGGCGTTCTCCTGGGCGCGGTCCATGCGCAGCCCCAGGCTCTTCACGCCGCGCAGCACCAACCACGCCTGATGGGGATCCATGGTGCCCCCGATATTATAGTGAACCTGGCGCAGCCTGGCGAGCACTGCCGGGTCCTTGGCCACGACCATGCCGGCCACCACGTCGGTGTGCCCGTTGATGAACTTGGTCATGCTGTGCAGCACGATGTCCGCGCCCATGGCCAGGGGGTTCTGCAGGTAGGGCGACGCGAAGGTGTTGTCCACCACCAGCAGGGCCCCGCCGTCGTGGGCGATCTTGGCGCAGGCCTCGATGTCCGTCAGCTTGAGCGTGGGGTTCGCGGGCGTTTCCACGTACACCAGCTTGGTGTCCGGACGCATGGCCGCGGCCACGTTCGCGGGGTCGCAGGAGTTCACGAAGCTGCTCTCCACGCCGAAGCGGGGATACTCGTTCTCCAGGATCATGCGGCTGGGTCCGTACAGGGATTCGGTGGCCACGATGTGGGTGCCCACGCCCAGGAAGGTCAGGTACACCATGTTGACGGCCGCCATGCCGGTGGCCGCAGCCAGTCCGCCGCAGGCGCCTTCCAACTCGGCGATGTTCTTTTCCAGGGCCTCGGTGGTGGGGTTGCCCAGGCGGGTGTACTTGTAGCCGGGCTCACCGCCGAAACAGGCCGCGCCGTGGTCCGCATCGCGGAAGGCGAAGGTGCTGCTCTGGTAGATGGGGGTGGCGACGGCGCCGGTCTGGGGGTCGATGTGCTGGCCGGCATGGATGATCTTGGTGTTCATGCCGCGTTTGCTGATATCCTTCATGGACCTTGCCTTTCTTGGGGGCGGGCCGTGTACCTGGCGCAGAGCTGGTCGGGCTTGGGTCCGTCCGTACGGGAATGCTGTTTATCGCTGTCTAATATGGATGTTTTGGCCGTCGATTTCAAAAAAGTCCGTGCATCGGAAACCGACCGCGGAGGTGGGAAATGAGGGGTCAGCCCTCAATCAGATCTCCCAGGATTCGTTCCAACCGGTCCATGTGTCCGGTGCGGGAGGCATGGGCCTCGGCCCAGCTGCGGGCGTCCCTTTCCAGACTGTCCGGAAACTCAAGGGCCTTCAGCAACCCGGCCAGCAGGGCGTCGGGATCGCCGGGGGGGACCACCAGGCCGGTTCGGCCGGGGATCACGGTTTCGGGAATGCCGCCCAGATCCGATCCCACCAGGGGACGCCCCACCGCCAGCGATTCCAGGGCCGCCATGGGACCGTTCTCGTAACACTCCGAAGGCAGCACGGTAAAGCGGCTGCGCGCCAGGGCCTGCCGCAGTCCGGACAGGTCCAGCGCGCCCAGGATCGAGGCGGTCTTCAACCCCAGCTGCGCATGCCGCGCCCGCATGTTCCCGTCGCAGGGCCCGGTGCCGGCAATGAGCAGTTCCAGGGGCGGGGTCGCCACCCGGCCGGCATCGTAGCCGTCTTCCCACAGTTTGTGGGCGTCCAGCAGGGTCCGCAGTCCCTTCTCTTTTGAAATGCGCCCGAAGTAGAGGTAGGCGTCCCGGGCCGGCGCAGAGGGCAGCCGGTCGGGATGCCACACGTCCAGGTCCACGAAGTTGGGCAGATGCGTGAGCTGGGCTTCGGGGTAGCCCCAGGCGATGTACTTGTCCCGCAGGAAGGCGCTGGGACAGAGGAACCGGGACACGGTGTCCGGATAGAGCCCGCGTGTTCGCTGATGCCAGGTCTCGACCGCGGCCAGAAGCGAGGCGGGGCGGGAGTCCTTCACACACTTACCCGTGACGGCGTTGTGCAGTTTTCCACCCTTGCAGCGCTCGCAGATCTCGCCCCGTCGCAACATGTGAATGGCGGGGCAGAGGAGACGCAGGTCGTGCAGGGTCATGACTACAGGGATCCCGTGTCGCTGCAGCACCGGCAGGATGGACGGGCTCAGGTGGTGGTAGATGTTGTGCAGGTGGGCCACGTCGGGGCGGGTTTCGCGGATCAGGGCCTCCAACTTTTCGGCGGCTTCCCGGTTCCAGATGAGGGACAGGGCGTCGTTCAGGGCGCCGCCGCCCAGTCGAGGCCGGCTGTAGTCCCGGGCCCGTACGAAGTACTTGTCCCACCGGGAGGGCCGGGCGTCCCCGTCGGCCATGGCGAAGGGGATGACCTCCCAGCCCCGGGCCGTCAGATCCTCCTCTTCCTGGACCAGATAGCGCCCCACACCGCCGGCAGGCCCTGTGTCGTGATAGAATTTATTTATCAGCAACAGCTTACGTGATCGCATGGCGCGGGAGGCCGTCTTTCTGAAAAGGGGGCTGAAATCTCCTCTATTCCTTTTTAACTCCTTGTAATCCAAGGGTCAACCTTTGCGATTTGCCGCCGATAAGATTCACGCGAGGGAGGCCGCCCGTTTGGGGCGGTATGAGCACCGAGTCAGAAGAAAAGCCCATCATATGGATGGGCAGGGTTGGGATGCGACTCTTAAGACATCACCACAACTTGTTCCCCCTTTGGACCGCCGGCACCCGTGTGCTGCCGGTGGTGTTCCTCGGGGTGTTTGCGGTCGGGTGCCTGGGAACGGCCCTTCACCTGAATCTCCGCGGCGCGGCCGAATCCCGTCGGCAGACGGCGGCCGCCGACGCCCTGGCCGGACACATCCAGCGGTCCGTGCTGGAAGCGGCGCTGGCGGCCGGCGACCATCCCCTGGATGCCACTCTGAGCGGCCCCGGGCAGGCCGAGGCGGTGGCCGCCTGGCGCGGTCGGCATGCGGCCTATCTCGATCCTTCCTACCGACCGGGCACCTGGTCCGGCGTACGCGCCCCGGGCGCGCCTGTTCTCCTGTCCGATGACGGGTCCCGTGCCGTCATCGTCATGGCTCCCTTCATGGCCGTCGAAGGCCGGCCCCTGTTGCCGGTCCTGGTCAAGACCAGTTCGCCAGCCGGCGGCGACCTCCGCCTGCTGGACCTGGCCCATCTGCTGGCCGTTCAGAATATCCCCTCGTCCCTGCGGGTGAGTGAC
>Ga0209475_10001057_pt1 | contig 38975 bp, 69 predicted proteins | sample tdDd471_FD_187128 | JGI IMG/M metagenome (GOLD analysis project Ga0209475, IMG submission 187128) | Marine sediment microbial communities from the Atlantic coast under amendment with organic carbon and nitrate - tdDd47.1 (SPAdes)... | ecosystem: Environmental > Aquatic > Marine > Coastal >... | reverse complement strand
GGTATGCATTATGTTGTTTCGTTGAAAATAGCCTAGTTATAGGAAGGAAATCGACTAGGTTTAGTTGACTCTCTCGGCTCATAGAATCGAAACCGCACTTATCCAAGACAAATTTAGTTTTCGGTCCATACTCAGCATCTGCCAGGATAATTGGCAATCCATGTTCTAGCTTAAGTTCCATTCGCGTCTCTGGCATTGTCCATCCCATGAACTTAGCAATCTTATGCACCCACACCCAGACTTGAGCATTGGCATCTAGTGAGCGCTTATCAGAAATCGACACGCGCAGCACCTTACCTTCTTCAAGTCCATCATTTAAAGCAGAGGACACAGCTAATATGTCCTCAAACTTAGTTACCCATAACTCATCACTCATGGCGCAACTCCGTTAAGTGCTGCTACGATTAGTTCGGCGCTTTTCTCGCAAACTGCTCTTGCGATAACAGCTCCCGACTTGTCTATAATTTTATACTCAATCCAATCTCCAATATCTTGGCAGTATCCGATCTCTTCTTCATACGTATAATTAACTGATTCCATCTCTCTACCCTCTTATCTTTTGGTAAGTGCCTAATTAAAAATCTTTGCTCATTTTCTTTGTTGGACTTTGCTTTGATTGCTTAACCATCTCTTGAGCTTGGTAAATATCAGTCTCAACAAAGTGCCCGTTTTTCCATCCCATGTATGCTGCGCCTTGTTTTCCGTGGCGAGCCTTTGCAAAGTTAACTTCTGCAATATCGGCGCATGGTGAATCTTCGTTATAAACGACATCACGGTAAGGAAAGATAATCCAGTCTGCCGCGTCCTGTAGTTCACTTGAGCCTTTAAGGTCGCTTGCCATCGGTCGCTTATCTCCGCGCTGCTCAACGTTCTTTGATACAACCTGAGATAGTAGAATCACTGGAGTTTGAATTTTCTTGGCTAGCTCTTTTAGTTTCTTTCCAACTTCACCAAGCGCTCTTACTTGGTCTTGATATTCGCTTGTGTTAACAAGTCCGGCATAGTCAACACAAATTAGGTTTGTTTCAGGGAATCTAGCTTTGTGGTCAAGTGCCTGAGAGAATATCTCGTTAATAGACAATCCAGCTTGGTCAAGAACGTGGAACTTCTTCTCGCTAACTCGATTCATACTCTCGCCAATTCTTGCAACTTCGTAATCATCTAGATCTAATGGGTTTCTAAGTTTGGTGATTGAAAGCCCTGAGTCGATAGCAATTGAACGCTCTATTAGCTCCACTTCTGACATTTCAAGAGAGAACATTAACGCGCCAGCTTTATCGCTTGATGCTGCATTTGATAGCGTAACCATTAGCTCTGTCTTGCCCATGCCCGGGCAGCCACCCAAAACAATTAGGTCTGTAGGGTTTACTCCACCTGTTTTCTCATCGATAGCTTGAATGCCAAATCGCAATCTTCTGTCATGGTCATTATCACTTAATCGATTCTCCAGCACTTCCATGTAGCTTTGAGTTAACTCGCTGGCAATTACTGGCTTTTTCTTGTCAGTCTCAACAACCAAGTTAACTACTGCCGATTCAACCATTGTCGCGATTTCGCCAATCATTGTCTCATCTGCGCAGTTATCAATAGCATCGATTACGCGGGTAAATTCATCTCTAGCCGTTCTAAGGTAGTATCCCTGACGAACACGCTTGGCAAAGTATTTAACTCGCGATGCATGTCCAGTTGAGTTCTTTATCATCTCGACCATGCCCATCCAATCAATACCTGTCTTATCGGCAACCGCTAGGACATCAAATTCAACCCCCTTTGAGTAAAGCTCTTTAACGGCGGAGAACATTGTTCTGAATGATCCATTCTGAAACATTACTGGCTCAATCTTTCCCATCACTTCAATAAAGTCTGGGGTCGCTTGAGAGGTCATTAGGGCGCTTACAAATTCAAGCTCGTAGTTATCGTAATTCACTGTAGGTTTTCCTTAGCGTTTAAAAAGCACTTCTCGCCAACAAAGTATTCAAAAGTTTGAGGGTTCCAGTTTTGTCCGCTTCCGTCATTCTTAGGTCGCTTCTGGAACATCCATTGCGTATCAGGGTGATCGTTTAGGAATGAAAGGTAATTCGTAAACTTCTCATAATCCAAAGAGAAATCAGTGAATAGCTTTTTGACTAATCTCTTTCTCTTGTCAGTAAGTTTTGCAACTGAAGAAGCTTTGGTTAGAGTGCTATTGAATATCTCTTTTATCTTTTCGTAATCAAGGCTGTCGCCAGTTCCATTCCCTTCCTTTCCTTTCCTTCCTTCCTTTCCTTCCGCTTTCACGCGTTCATTAGTGCTTTGACGCGTGCCGACGCGTAAAAGTAAGTCATCAAAATCATATCCGTCAGACTCTAAATCCCTTCTTAATGGTAAGCCTGATACGGGTCTTGATGCGTTACATGAGCGACACATAACTCTAAGGTTTTCGATATCATGACTACCTCCGCAGGATTGGGGGAGTATGTGGTCAATTGTTAAGTCTTCCGTGTCTCCGCATCTGCAACATTCTGAGTGCTCATTTAACAACTCTCTTCTTGTTGATGTGGGTATCTTTGAAGGTTTTGATCCGCATCCGTCATCATATGGGTGTGGTGGTATTACACTTTTTGATTCTCTATTGTTGATTACTTGGTGGTTCGAAAAGCTTGGTATCCAGCAATACTCATGACCATCACTTGAGTAAATCAAAATCATACCCTCGCTTACCAGTTGCTCTGTAAGGTCGTCCATATCAACATTGTCAGCAGGTAAATACCTAAACTTTAAGGTCTTTGGTTTCCAAGCAAGGCGTCCATCTCGGTCAGACTCGCACCATAATCCTATAAAAAGCAACCTAGCCAATGGCTCTATTGAGAGTATCGATTCGCTAGTGAAAAACTCAGGTTTGATTGTCCTAATTCTTGCCATTATAATTACCTCGTACTTACATTATGCGCTATTGCTTTGGTCGGCTGGCGCATTTTTTATTGCTTAGCTTTAAAGTCGCTCATTGCAACAAGCTCTTGAGCTGATTCAGTGTTTCTTGCTGCTAGTTCTTTGATTTGATTCAGACCTAACTCCATAGCTGCTCTAGCTAATTGGCTTTTGTTTGAACCCAAAACATCCATTAAATCATCGATGTTTAGGTGTTGCTTGCTGGTGAAAAGAATCTCAAGTTTCTTCATTTCTACTCTCCGTTGTTTTAAATAAATATACGCTTGTTATGCGCATGAGTCAACCATTAAAAAAGGAGCTTTCACTCCTTCATGCTTTCAACTAAAGGAGGCTTTAACACCTCCTGGTGGGTTAGTTTGATGGGAATTCTTTACCGCGCAGTTGGTACTGCTTAAACCCTACAGCTATTGCGCCTTCTTTTGTTGCTGCAAAGTACGCTTCATCATCACGCCATCCAGATCGTTTAATCATCATCCCTTGATTAACAAGTGATTCGCAGTGCTTAAAATCATCACTACCAACGCCTGCAAGAAATCTGTTCCTAAATCCCCAGTCCTTCTTTCGATATCTAGGTTGTGCGCCAAGGGTGTGCGCTAAAATTTGTCGTTCTTCGTGTTTCATCTTCTCATCTCCTATTAATGTAGGCTTATGCCTGTTCGCCGCTGGCTTTGAGTTCGAAAATCTCTTCAGCATAACGAGCTGGTATGATTCGATTGTACTCATCGATAAATCGAAACTTTGCTTTCATTTGGTCTACTCTTGAGCCGTGCTTGTAAAATTTAGCCGTAACAATGTTGTGATACTCACCGTAACAGTCGCTTAGTTTTATTTTGTATTTGCAACCGTCCTTTACCTGATTACGTGTTACTTTTTCCATTCTATATCTCCTAATAAAGGGTGGGTTAACGCATATCTTTAACAGTAATTTCGAATTCGACTTTCCCGTCTGGCGTGCAAATCTCAATAGGCGCGCCAAACTTAAGTGCGTGCCCAACAACTGCAATAAGGCAGTCCATTGTTACGTCTTCTTTGTTAGCGCCAAACATAGTGCCGTTTTTTATTGTCTTACCTGCGTAAATTACGTTTGTTAATGGGCTGCATGCCACTTTGATTTTTCTCATCTATCTACTCTCCAATCTCTAAAAGCTCTTTTATCAAATGTGGCGCATAGTCTTTGATGTAGTTAACAAGATCTCTATCGTCAATGACCAGTCTAGCCAATTCCGTGCTACCACCCCAAGCTTTTGGCCCTGCAATTCTTAGGCATGAATCACCACGTTCTGGACCAAGATAAGCCAGCTTGCTTCCCTCTGCGTTTTTGTGGATCTCTAAAATATGTCTCATATCCCTACTCTCCAATCTGTTTAATGCTTATTTGCTTGTTAATGCTTACTGTAAAGTTACCGTGCTTAGTCTCGTAGCTGTGACGCTGTACAATGCATTTGGTAACTAATGAGCCAATACACATCCACATCTTTAAAAAGCCTGCAATGTGCTGTGGCGGCTTATTTAGGGTTATGGTTATTGTCTTGCATGACTTCACGATTACTCTCCTCATTTAGCTCGTCAGCACGCTCTTGAGCCTCGGACATGTATTCGTACTTACCAAGAATGAAATCGTCAGAATCCTTAACAATGAACTTGCTTCCTTTCTTTTCTGCTTTGAAAGATACCAAGCCTTTATTTAGTCGCGCCCACTTGCAGAGGCATTTGCAGTGCATATCCTCAACATCGTCAAAGTTTTCAATTTCGAATGCGTAAATTACACCTAGCTTTTCGTTAAAGATGATTGATGAGCCGGTGCGGTTGTCTGTGTTAAACATTGTTTTATCTCCTGTGTTTTCGATAGAGCTATTATCTGACTAACTGGCCATGAAAGATAATCGTTTGTCTCGATGGTTGATTGCCGGTTTGATAGGTAAAACCTTTCAAGTAATCTACAGGCAATAAAAAAACCCCGCAATGCGAGGTATTTGTTATATGGTTTGTTTTACTGTGCTACCCAAATCCTTTGCTCTAGAACTTGTAGATAGGCCTCCATGAATCCGTGTTGCTTGATCATTCTTGACTGCTCGATATCATCAAGCGTTTTGAATATCTCGTTACCATGAATAAACGCGCCTAACTTATCAGTTTTTTCCTTTAGTTCCTTGTGCTCTAGTTTCATTCGTTGAATATGTTCTGACATTTTTGTTTCCTCTTGCTGTTTATAAAATTCCATCGACTATTGATTTGCCACCACTGGCACCACTCTTTCTAACACCACTCTCAGTCACTCCTGTAGGTGTGCTATAGCCAACCTCAACTCTTCGGGAAAATTCTTTTTCTGACACTGGCGCTGCTTGCTTTTCTTGCGCTGGTGGTAGCTCTTCTGTTGCTACTGCCACATCAGGCTCGATCTGTTTGATACCCTCTCTGTCATTTCTTACCTCTCTAAATACTTCTGTCACCTGGTCATGAGTATAACCTAACTCAATAGCTCTACGTCTTATTGCGCGTAATTCTTCAAACTGTTCTGTATCTAATTTAAGCGCCATAGCCTCACTATAGCGCTGTTTGATTGCTTGCTTATGCTTTGGGTTCACCGATGAACTCACTTAGCTGTGGTGGCGTGTAATGCTTACCCTTGGTGATTTTGCCATCAGCATCAAAGACTGGTTTTCCATCTTCGAATTTAGAGAAGTTTGAGCGATTAACTTCTGCTAGCGCTCCAATTATGTCAAAACCCATGCAGTGAGCGATTCCGACCCGGGTAACGATTTCATCAACGATATCATCAAGAACCTGTTTTGCCGTGTCGCAATCCATAAGCATTAGCTCATTAATTGCGTAGACGCTCTTTCCTTTGTAGAAGCTTGAGTGTCCATTTAGGTTTCCACTTAATTGACTACACCCTAAACTCTTGGCTAGTTCGCCCGTTTCCTCTAGAGCGCAGCCAATTTGAACACATGTAGTCTCAACTGTAGGGTTTGGGATGGCAATTTGAAACCACTCTAATGTACGTTGTAGCTCATTCATTTCTCATATCCTTTAAGTAAGGCGGAATAAATCCGCCTGTGGTGGTTAAAATTCAAATTGACCGACAACTATGTATATTGCGCATTCGTCTTCAATGACCGCCTTTACACCCCTTTGCATTGCATAGCCTTCAGGATCGCACCAAAGTCTGCAATCTTCATCCATGGCAAATTCTCCACCTTTCCATCCGGTTTGGACTGAGTTAAAAAACTCCTCCAACTTCTTGATTAAATAACTGCAAGGGTAGACTGTATCTCCCTCGCTCCATATTGATGGCTCGCAATAACTGCCACGCCAAGAAAAGAAGTCGTTAACTGGGTATTTGTCAGGCTCGTGCTTGTCTTCTGTGGTCAGTGCGAAGTAGACATTTTTTCCCGCTTGCATTGACCATAGCTTTTCAATCACCTGTTTGCCTGTTAGTTGTTCGTCATTCCATAAATCATCAAATACGCTCATTCTCTTATCTCCAATAAGGGCACTATGTGCCCGTTAATTAAATTAAATTACTTTTAAAAACAATGATTTAGAATGGGATGTCGTCGTCGAAATCCGCAGGAACATCGTTATGCTGAGGTTGAGCTTGTTGCGGTTGACTAAAGTTTCCACGAGGAGCTTCGTCCTTATCTTCAATCGATGCTGCGCACTTTTCGAATGACTCAGCAGGCTTGTTCTCAAGAGTTTCTTTAACTGTCTTGCCAGTACTGATGCTTGCAGGAAGCTTAAACTCAAACTTAAACCCTTGCTCGCCGGCTTTATCGCCACTTGTCTTGGTGTAGTTAATGCGTTGAAGGACACCCTTTAGATACTTACCATTAAGCTCTGGACAGTTTCCTTGTTGGTCAGCTGTTAGAGTTTGAGCGCCAACACAGCCCATGATTGCGTTAATCATCTTCCAACCAAACTCATTAGGGTTTCCGTCGTTCTTTTGGTAGTTGATTGATACGAAGTTAAACTTGCGACCTTCCTTCTCTTCGAAGTCGAACTCAAGGAATTTATTTTCAACAAACTGGGCGCGAGTAATCTTTAGGTCGTAGCCGCCAGATACATACTGAAGACCGCCGCCAATCTGAGTTGCCATTTCCTGGTTGTAGCTAAACATAGTTGTATTCATTTCTTATTCTCCAAGATTGTAGTATTCAACAATTGTGTCATCGACTAGCTTTAAGTTGTTGTCGATAGATAATTCTTCAAACATGCCCATAGGGCTTTTTACTGTGTTGCTGCCGTTGTTTTGCGTGGTGAAGTGGTAGTTACCATCATTAACGCCAGCACCTAAAACGATTGTAAACATCCCCTCCAGTGTTATTTTTTCATCAAGCATTTTTCCGATTGTTTTAATCTTCACTCTGCCTGTCATGTCGGTCTCTGTGTGAGCTAAAAAGTAAACTCGACAGTCACCTTCTATCTCCTGAGCTTTATTGATGATTGACCATGCGTTATAGCCAATATCGTTAAACTTGTCGTATGACTTTTCCTTACTTCGGCGCATAAACTCATTTGCCATAATGTATTGAAAGTCATCGATGATAATTTGCTTCTTACCAGCCTTAGCTGCCTTATCCATTAGTCGGCAGATTTGCTCTGCATTGTCTGACGCTAATATCTGACCACCATCTTTAGTCATATATTTAAACTGATTTCTGAATGGAAGCGGCTTCTTAATTGGCTGGGTAATTACACATGTTTCTGGCGATAGCTTGCGCAAGCTTGTTGACTTGCCCACTCCTGATTCACCTAGAATTAATACTGGAATTCCCATGATTAACCCTTCTTCTCCATATCAATAAGCTCACATAGCATCATTGATATTCTAGACATTGTTAATGGTGCACTTTTCTCTGGGGAATTCTTAGATTCACCAGTATTTAGGTTTACGTCATTACGAGCTGTGGGTTGTGTATATAGCAACTTTCAATAACATCAACGTGCTCATCTTTAACTTCAATTTTCAAATGTCTGTCAAATGACTTACCAGACAGTAAGTGATTGTTTAATCTATCAGCAATGTGCTTAGTTTGACCTACGTAAACAATCTCTCCGTCATTAATCAAAAAGTAAACAAAAGAAAATCCATCCTTCGGGACTTCCATTGAGTCCATACTTAAGATTCTGCTCGCGCTTAGTATCTTCATTTCTCACTCCGCTTAACTGCTTTCATTACTACCTCACTAACAAAGTGAGTAGTGTTTCGTTGTGGGCTTTTTTCTGCTGCTTTCTTTACTCGCTTCCATTCGTCATCGGTAAAGTATACAGCGCGTTGTTTTGGTTTTTGCATATCAACCTCTCTTGCTGCTGTGTGGGTAATATTAATATCAAACCAATATTGAAGTCAACAAAAGAATTACTATCTTTTTAATATTTTTTCTCTTGACTATTTCCTATCCATAAACGACACTATCCCTACTTACTTGGAGGTGAGGTATGAAACAGGTATGGCAAAAACTAAAAATCACATGTGACAGTGAAGAGATAGCTAAACAGCGCGAAGTTTCACTTAACAGATGTGAGCGAGTAAAGAACGTTGTTCGTGACGGTAACGTTGTTAATTACGAGCAAATTACATGGACTCAAGAGGGTTACTCTCATGAATCAAGAGAAGAGTGATTCACTAAAAGCTCTGGAGATAATCAAGGGTAAGTTCAACATCCTTCCACCTTTAACGACTGAAGAGGTCGAATCAAAGATTGAAGAGGTTGAGTGGCGAATGATTAAGAACCTTCCTCAAAAGCTTAAGCAGGAAAGCGCCGGCTTATCTCAAGAGGAAATAATGGAAAGACTCTACAGTAGAGGTAATAAAGTTGACTAAGATAATCCTACAAACAGAAAAGGTATCAACTGATAAGTATGGTGAAACCACTCTAGAGCTAAAAATGAGTGAGTTAGCCAAAGCGTTAAGCGCTGACCAAGTTGAAGAGTTAATGCATGAGTTGCAGAAATTGGAGAGTGAGAAATGAGTGAATGGATTAGTGTGGAAGATAAAGTTCCAGATATCCTGGATGACGTACTAGCAACTAATGAGAGCGGCTCTGTATTCGAGGCTAGTTATTGGGCGGTTGGAGAGTTTGTTAGTAAGTTCAGAATTGGAAGGCTTGGCATTAAAGCCACTCATGACGATACGGTAACTCACTGGATGCCACTCCCAGAACCTCCACAGGAATAAAATAACGGTGGTTACTCATGAATAAAAGAGTAACCACTCTACTTATGATAAAATGAAGTCAGTTAGCTAGAAGGAGTTTTAACAATGACTGGCATTGGTGAATTGGTTGGGTTCTGGGTTTTCGTGTGTATATGCTTTGCAGTGTTCTGTATTGGTGTAGTTCTTGCTGTAGTAGCTTGGCATCAGATTAAGCGCGATGACGTTTTAGTAGTGAGTAGTCAGATAGACCGCGAAAGCATCATGAAGTACTTACGCCTTAATGACTCACACAAGAACTCAGTAGACAAAGAGATAGAGGTTAGATTGAGCGATGATTGACTATCTAGCACATAACGCAATTGAATTAATTGTTATCGGTGTCGCATTTTGCTTCTCAAAAGAAAAGGTGGTACCGGGCTTTCTAATTGCTTATGTGTCTATCATGACTTACACATTCGGCAGTAACCAGGAGTATCTTGGATTGATAGATAAGGCTGGGGCTTCTTGGTTCTACTACAATAGAGAGCTTGCATTTATATATATGTATGAGGGCTTTGTAATGATGATGCTATCAGCAATATCCTTTGTGACGATAAGTAAGCTTAGGGCTGTAACATCTATTGTCATTATTGCTCAGTCATCAATAAGTCTGGTTATGGCCGTGTCTGTGTATGCATACGCTGTTGAGTTGATTAGCATTCCTGACTGGTTGTTAAGTGCGCATTATTCAACGCAATCTTTATTTGTTATACTATATTGTGTAATCGCATGGACGTGTGTTTATTATTCTAGGAAGGGTTAATAATGAGCGGTGATTTAAGCATGAAAGACTCAATAGGCCCAGCAGCTGTGGGTTTCGGGACAGGTCTGCAACTCACTCCAGCGCAGTTTATTGGTATTTTAATTGCTATCTGGGGTGCGTGGTATACCAGAAAGCGGTGGCTTGAATCGAAGCGAGCTAACGACATTGCAGAAGAACGATTAAATTGGGAGAAGCAAAAACATGCCTCGACAACCATCACGAGCAGTAAAGAAGAAGCCGAGTAAGCCAGCCAAGAAAGGTTACGGTAAGAAGTAATATAGACCCGCCAATGTGCGGGTTTTATTTTATTTGTTGACTTATGGTTTTTACCTAGGTTATATTGGTTTTGTCCGAACGGGATATAACTTTAATTGGAGATATAGAGATGGCTAATATTACACTGGTTGTAAATTCTGTAAATGTTGAATACGCAAGTGAAAGAACGAAGGTTGAGGTTGAGCTTGATGGCGTTGACGTTGACGATGTGATGTCTGAGATTGAGCATGATGAAATTCTTGATCGACTAGATGAAGAAAAGGTCAAGTCATGGCTTGAGGGTAAGGGGTACATGGTTACTGATGATGAATAAAACACAGTTCACAGGCTTAATTAAGCTAAAGGGCTGGTCAGTAAAGGAAGCGCTCGAATACTGGGGGCGCTCCTATGACTGGTACACAGATAACTGCAACGGTAACGATAAGGCGCACATTAGACTTAAGTGTCTGATTGATGGTTTGCCACAAAGATAATTAATAGAGAGTGAGAATATGAACACATTTAACACATACCAAGAAGCTAAGATTGCCAATCCTGAGAGTGAGATTTACATTCACACTGGAGAGTTTTTACCAAGCAAGAATATATGCCCATCACCTATAACCTATGAAGCTCGTGGATTTAAAATTTGCAACCCTGCCGACTACTGCATGACAGTAGAGAAATTCCTAAGGGATGGGCATAAGTTTGTTGATAGTGATTCCTTTATTGATCAAGATGGACGCGCCGAGCTTATTGGTGACGGAAACTTCTTTAATGTCAATGGAGCAAACGATCCGCAGATTGATGATGACAAACGATACATCCTCCGCGCAGCAGCACTGGAACAACCAAAGCAAGAGGTTGATAAATCAAAAATGAAAGATATAAGCGCACTAAAATGGCTCGACACGTCATCTCTTGTTGCCGCTCTTGGCTGTGTGCGCACTGATATAGATGGTGAAGTTATCACTATTTCTGTTTGTGAGGGGGAACAACCAAAGCACACTAAAGTTGAGTATGTGAAGGTTGAGTTTGAAGATGTGTGGAAGTATTTAGGTTTAAACGCTAGTGGTGTTTATCAGAGGCTGTCTGATGGTGATTATTCGAAATTAAACCACGTTGATGACTTATATACATACAAGGATGAGCTATTCACAAAAGTAGTAACCGAACTAACCGAGCGTGAGTTAGTGATTGAGCAGGCTTGTAAACTAATTCCGACCACTGCTGAAGAAGATATTAAAATCATTGGCAAGCTATACGACCTTGGCATGCTTAAACTACAAAATGAAGGGTAAGGGTATGAGTAATGAATTAGAGAATAACGTAAAAGCAAGCGCTGTAATGAACTTTGTCGAAATGATTAGGGGGGCATATGGCGCAGGGTTTATCGATAACAATCCTACTGTGTATGATATATACCGCTGTGCGCAAAATCATGTAAAAGATAATTACGGAATTGATACCGACAATTGGGATGATGATCTAGCAAAGGAAAGTAGAGCGCCATCAGAACTAGAACAGCTACGTAAAGATCTAGAGACAGCAAAGTCATCCCTAAATCAAATAGCATCAGCAAAAACCGCTCATTCAACTTGGATGAAGAACATCGCAAGCGACGCTATTTCAAAGATTAACCAACAGGGAGAGTGATTGTAATGGATGGGTTTTACACTGGCGATCTCAGCACATTTGATTTAATGCGGTTCTATCCAGATCATTCCGATTCGTTTAGGGAGAAAAAGAGGAAGAGAACAGAATTCTACTTCAAGCACATACATGGCAAGAAATTGGTTCAATGCACTGCTTGTAGTGGATATAGATACTATTGCGGAGGTGCTTGTGGGTGTTGTGAAGGAACTGGAAAAACAAGACAGCAGTAACAAAACACTACCTCATAACCGATGGTGGTTAAAGGGTAATAAGCGAAAATCTAAGTAAATATCAAACCTCACTAGTTGGGGTTTTTTCATATCTAAAGCAAGGTGGTATACTTATTGGGTGTTGTAAATACGGAATTTCTACCGAATGGCGAATAGCAATCCAGAAAACAAGTTCGGCAAGGATAAGCAGCCAAAGAACCGCAGAGGAAAGGCGGAGAGAACAAAGATACTTGAAGCAATGAAAAGGCAGTCTAGAACAGAAGATAGCTTCTATGACTACCTTGTAACTAGGGCTTTCAATCCGGAAGATACGTTTGGAGCTCCTGAGTTGCTCAAAAGGCTTTATCCAATACCAAAGGCCACTCTTCCGTTGGTTGAGTTTGAGTTTGATGAGAATGCCATTCCGGCCGTTCAGGCATCACAAATAATGAAGGCGTCAAGCATGGGAAAGATAGCTCCAGATGTGGCTAATACATTCATTTCATCAATTGCCTCGATGCTTAAGATTGAAGAAGTAACCGAGATTAAGAAAGAGATTGAGCAAATCAAAGAGAAGTTAGGGCTTTCTGATGTCTAGAATAATGAAAGACCTAAACAAGCTTAAGGTGTTGGCTAATGCAGCTAGTGGCAATCTTGAGCCCACTGTGTACGGTGTGATTGATAGAGTTGACATGGTTGATGGCGAACTGGTTCCTAACATCATTCGTAAATGGGAGGGTACTGTTGGCAGTATGACGCCTACTGACAAAGAGCCTACTGTTCTATTGGTTGAGAAGCTTGAGCCGTTCATACTAAGAGTTAAAAAGTACAAGATGCTTTTTGGTGGCCGTGGTGGTATGAAGACCCGCTTTGCTCAGAACGTGTTTATCTCAGAGGTTCACTCTACTGCATGTAAGAACTATGTACTACGCGAAACCATGAAATCACTCAAGGACTCTATATTTGCAGGCATTGAATCATCAATTAAAAAGTCCGGACTTGGTGGATTTATCTCGGTTCCTTCTCAATGGGAGCAGAGAAACGTTAACGGCGGCAAGTTTGTCTTTGGTGGTCTTAGTGATGTTGTGAACATGAAGGGTGCTGCTGAGTTTAAGCGCTTTCTGATGGAAGAGGCCGAAAAGACTAAGCAGTCGACTATTGACGTATTAGGTCCAACTCTTCGTGATATGCCGGGTGCTGAATTGTGGTACCTATGGAATACCGGCTCATCACAAGACCCAATGTCTAAAGAGTTTATTACCCCATACCAGGCGCAACTCGATAAGACAGGATTCTATGAAGACGATCACCATATGATTGTTAAGCTTACCTTTGAAGATAACCCGTGGTTTCAATACGACGAGTCACTACAGGGTGAGTTAGAAAAAGACAGGCAAAAGGTTAAGCGAGGTATTATGTCACAAGCTCGTTTTGATGGTATCTGGTATGGCAAGTTTAATGATGATGTCGCTAACTCAGTAATTAGAGAGGACTGGTTCAAGGCATGTATCGATGCACACAAGAAGCTTGGCATTGAGCGCCGAGGTGCGATTGTATCAGCATGTGACCCGTCAGACTCAGGTAATGACCCATTTGGCTACATTGCTAGACAGGGCATTGTATTCTTCTCTGTTGATGAGATAGAAGGGGAGAACGGAAACCGCAAGATGGATGATGCATGTAGACGCGCCATTATGGATGGTTGTGATTCGTTTGGTTATGATGCTGATGGTCTTGGTGCCACACTAAGGGATAATGTATCAAGTGCATTTAATGGTAAGCGCGTATCCGTGTTTGCATATAAAGGATCTTCTGCAATACACAACCCAGAAGCCGTGTTTAAGTCAGAGACAGCCGATATTAAGTCAGGTGGCAAACCTCTACTTAACAAAGATGTTCTATACAATAAGAAATCGCAGAGCGTAATAAACTTTGCCGAGCGTGTGTTTAGAACTTATGAGGCAGTCATTGAGGGTAAGTACCATGATCCTGAAACTCTGATTAGCTTTGACTCGGAAACCATTAAGCCTGAGATGTTAGAGAAGCTAAAAGCAGAGGCATGTAAGACCCCAATTAGACCTGGGGATACGGTTCGCTTCTATACGAAAGATGAACTTCGCAAGGGCGTACCACTACCTGACGGGTCAAGACTTAAGATTCCATCACCAAACCTATTTGATAGTGCGGTGCTATCGTTCGACAAGTCTAGTATAATCAACAGAGTTCAACCGGTAATACCGAGACCAATTAGACCAATGGGGCGTAGATAATGCCATTAGATCACGAAAAAATATTAGAGCTTCACGATAAGGCCTATTCCAGAGGTCAGGTAACTAGGGAGCGCGGAGCTGATGACCTTGTGTTTTACTGGGTAACTCAGTGGGACGATAACCTTCTAGGCGAATCTCAGCTTCAGTACCGAGGTGAGTTCAACATCATTCGTAAGGCTGGTCGTCAGATTATGTCAGACCTTAACACTAACCCTATTCAGGTTGACTTTAATCCGGTCGATGGAACGAATGGGGATGGTGCGGATATAATTGATGGAATGTATCGCAATGATATGCGAAACAACCGAAGCCAAGAGGCTAAAGACAATGCATTAATGGAGGCTGTAGTCTGTGGAGTTGGTGCATGGGAGCTTACTACAGAATACAAGTCAAAGCGTAACGGAGACACTGAGCAGGTTATTCGTCGTGTTCCTATTTATGAAGCTAACAACAATGTGTTTTGGGATCCGAACGCTAAGCTAATGGATAAGTCAGATGCGAAGTACGTATCTTGCCTAACTAGATACTCTATGGATGGCTACCGAGAACTGTATGAAGAATTGACCGGTGAAGAGCATGAAGGCGCCGAAGCTTCATTTGCCAACCCTGAAATCAGCTACTCATTCCCTTGGCTTGGTGGTCAGGATGAGTCTGTGTATGTGGCTCGCTTCTTCTATCGCACCAAAGTAAAGGTCACTATCACTGTAGTACAGGATATGTACGGACAAACTCAAGAGCTAGAAGATGATGACTTCAAGTCAAAAGAAGATGAGTTAATTGATGGTGGATGGTATGTAGCGGCAAGCAAGTCTATTGAGCGCCACGTTGTCACAATGTATATCGTGTCAGGTGAGGGGATTCTATCTGAGCAGGTGTTGCCTGGTGAATATATCCCTATCGTTCCTGATTATGGTGAGCGCGCATTTATTGAGGGTGAGGAGCATTACGAGGGCATCACTCGTTTAGCTAAAGACCCTCAGCGCTTGCGTAACTTCCAGCTATCATACCTATCTGACATTGTTAGCCGTTCGCCGCGCAATAAGCCTATATTCTACCCTGAGCAAATTCAGGGCTTTGAGTATATGTATGAAGAGTCAGGCGCAGAGAACAATTACCCGTACCTACTCCAAAACATGACTGATGCGAACGGAAATCAACTTACAGTTGGCCCCGTTGGTCAAATGCCAGAGCAACCGGTACCTCAATCTCTAATGCTTGCTATTCAAGAGTCACGCATAGCTGTAGAAGACGTAGCTAACCCTGGCTTGCCTCAGGATGTTATTGACGTAAACACATCAGGCAAAGCGGTTAACGCAATGCAGCATCGATTGGATATGCAGTCATACGTTTACCAGAAGAACCATAAAACAGCGATGCGCCGCGATGGTGAAATCTATGCATCAATGGCTCGTGATATCTATGATACACCTCGCGAGGTTATACTTGCTCAGGTAGATGGCTCAAGTAAGAAGGCAATAGTTAACGAACAGGTAATGAATCCATCAACGCTACAGATGACCACGCTTAACGACATGAAGAGTATGGTGTTTGATGTTTATGCAGACATTGGTCCTCAATTCGAATCAGTTAAAGCCAAGAACCGCGAAGAACTCAAAGAGCTTATTAATGGCTTACCACCGGGTGACCCATCTCGCAACATTATGCTTATGGAATACCTGTCTATGGTTGATGGAATTGCATTCAAGGATATTCGAGAGTATGCGAATAAGCAGCTTATTATGCTTGGAGTTCGACAGCCTGAGACGGAAGAAGAGATGCAGATGCTAATGCAAATGCAGCAAGCTCAAGCTAGCCAGCAACAGGGTGACCCTGCAATGATGATGGCAGCTCAAGCTGAAATGGTTAAAGCTCAGGCCGATATGCAAGGGCAGCAGAACAAGCAATTCCAGTTGCAACTAGAAGCCGAGAAGGTACGTCAGTCTGCTGATAAGAACTCAATAGACTTCATTACCTCTCAAGCAGATATTGAGAAGAAACGAAGCGAGACGCTTAAGAACATGGCTCAAACCGAGCAGATAAGCTCACAGACAGTTTCACAGCAAATGCAAAACGTATCTTTCCTACGAGGTAACGCGAGGTAACAATGCTAGACAGCGACTTTTTAGACTGGAGATACCAGTTAATCAAGGAAGCTGCACAGAGACTCAAGGATGAACAAGAACTTGAACTAAATCAAATAATCATTGAGGAAGGTGAAGATTAAAACAAAAGGCTGGACAACTCCGGCCTTCTTTCCATAATGTAATTAGAATTAGTTCTAAGGAGAAATGAGATGGCAAGTTTTGATGACGCAAAGAGATGTGGGCATTGGTGCTATGTAATGCAACTTCCTCCATCTATGTGCGCCCACTGTAAGCCACGCTACAAATACAACTGGAAACTAGAGCAATGGGAGAGAGTGTAATGGGTTCCGGAATTGAGTCTATAGCAATAAATATGACATCTAACGACTTTGAGAGCTTTTGCAATGGTATGTCAATTGTATGGACTCTCAGAGCGATTAACTGCAAGTGTGAACATTCAAGGAAAAGAAAGATGCAGAGAGTTAAGTTTTGGGATGAGGCGTGGGGTGATTACAGTCATTTATGTAAGGTGGAAGAATGAAAACATTCAAATCAAGCGACCTATCACACAAGCGTGCTGAGGTGCTAAAAGCCGCTCGTGATGGTGGTGTTATTATCGAAGAGCGTCGTAGTAATGGTGAGGTGATTTGCCAGTATGTACTCCAACGGGTTTACAATGTAGTTGGTGATGTGATTGTGTTTAATGAGCCAGTTACTGAGGGTGAGCTATGAGACCAAGTGAAAAGAATGTAAAACTTCCAGGTATGGAGCATGAGTATTGCAGTTTCTGTGGTGATGATAATGTTGCATTGGTTGTTATGGGCAATAGCGCAGCTTCGTGTGGTTACTGTAGTAATGAGATAGTAATGTGTCAATGTTGCTACTCATTAGTTGTTAGTAAGGGAAATGAGTTAATTGGAGAGGGTAAATTACAATGGAGAGAGAGCTAGAAGAATGGCTAAAGGAATTGAATAAGGGGTTGAAATGAAACTACTAACTGGCATTGCGTTAATCGCAATATTAACCGGGTGCACAACACTTAACGATAAGGTTGAGCGCATGTATCAGATTGATACTGTTAACTGTAACTGAGAGGGGTTTAAGTCTTACTCAGAGTTCGGTGATAACGTTGTCGTATTCGTTTGTGAGAATGGCAAGAGGGGTCGATTTGAATTCTAGTTGCCAACATTAACTAACAAGCCCACTTCGGTGGGTTTTCTTTTGTCCATACATTGCACAAAACGCAACTGCCCACATTTGTAATTGCAAGATTTGCAACTAAATAAAGTTAGCGTGTATAATTAAATCACTCCTGAATGAGAGGTAATCATTCAATCCTACTGGTGGGAAAACATCAGGTTATCGTTACCATACGAGGTTAAAATGGCACAAACACTCGAAGAACTAAAAGCGGCAAACGCAGCGGCTGAGGCAGAAGTAACTACAGAAGAGGAAACAACCATCCCCGAACAGGTTGTTGAGGACGAAGTGGATACTGATGATTCAGAAGTTGAGGGCGATGAAGATGATATCCTTGGGGAATGTGAATCAGAAGAAGCGCTAGAAGCTTGGATGCAAAGCGAGGAAGAGACAGATAGTGAAACTGTACCGGTTGGAGTTCTTGCTAAAACTCGATCAAAGCTTAAGTCAAAGCTGCGAGATGCAAGTGACGAAAACGAACAGTTACGCGCAGAGATTGAGCGCCTAAAGAAAGGTGAACATCAGCCAGTGAGCACCGCTTTACCTCCTCGTCCTAAGCTGGAAGATTTCGACTATGACGAAGACAAGTATAACGAGGCTATTGACGATTGGCAGTTGCACCGCTTTCAGGCTACTCAGAATCAAACTCAATCCCAACAACAGGCTGAGCAGCAGCAAAAAGCCATCATGGATAAGATTGAGAATGACTCTAACGCACACTATCAACGAGCTGAGAAGCTAGTTGAATCTGGCGTTATCACAGCAGAGTCCTACAAGGCGGCTGATAATGCTGTTCGCCAAACACTAGAAAGTGTATTTCCTGGCGGGGGCGACCAAACGGCAGATGCGATTATTTCACAGCTAAGTAGTGTTGGTGATGGAAGTGAAAAGGTTATGTACTTCCTTGGTAAAAACCCGTCTGAATTGGCTAAGTTAAAGGATAAATTATCCTCTGACCCAAGCGGATTACAGGCGATGATTTACCTTGGTGGCCTACAGGCTAAAGTAACTCAAGCACCATCTAAAAAAGTTAGTCAAGCACCAAAGCCAGCGGTTAAGTTGCAAGGTGATGAGCAGTTAGGTGCTGTATCTTCTGCTAATAAGAAGAAGTACCAAGCGGCTCATAAGTCTGGTAACACACAGTTAGCGTTTGATATTAAGCGTCAAGCTCGTGCAAATGGTGTTGACACCTCTAATTGGTAAACGATAGGAATTAACGAATGGGTACTTTAAATACGGCCAAAGCGGTCGAAGTTCTTTTTGAGAACGCTCTAGAGACTTACGAGCATCAAACGCAGATGCTAGAAAAGGTCTCTGTATTCAAGCCTAACTCTGCTGACATGCAGAACTCAAACAACGTTATCTGGCGTCCAGTTCAGCAACACGCTCCAGTTCTTGAAGGTTGGGATTTAACTGGTCAAGACACTGGTATTGTTGAGCAGTACTACCCGGCAACACTAGAAACACCGAAGAACGACTTCTTCTCGCAGCGTGCAGATGATATGCGTGATATGGGATTCTGGGAGCGCCGTGGTAAGCAATCTGGCATGAAGCAAGCTACCTTTCTGAACAACCGTTTAGCTAGTCTTGTTCGCAACACTGGCTCACTGTTCTACCGCTCAAATGAAACGTCTGGTTATGACTTCATTTCGGAAGCTCAGGCGATTATGAATGAGCGTCAGACCGTTGCTGGTAATCGCTGTTTCGTTCTAAACGACCGCGATACTCGTAAGTTTGGCTCAGACCTAGCGGCGCGTCAGACTCTGCAAGGTCGCCCGAATGAAACGTGGGCGACTGGTCAAATTGGTCAGAACGTGGCTGAGTTTGATGTATACACAGGTTCTTACCTTGGTGTTCTTGCTGGTGGCGCATCTCCAGACACTACAACTACATCAACACTAAGCTTTAAGCCTGAAGGTCAAGCAAACGTTGGTGGTGTAGACTTGAACGTGGACTACCGTCTAGCATCAATTCCAGTTGCATCATCTACTGGTTACGCAGTTGGCGATAAGGTAACAATTGGTGAGGTTAAATCTATTGGCCTAGCTGACAAGTCCGCTACTGGTCAGTTGATGACATTCACCATTGTGAACATTCCTAATGGTACAACTCTGGATGTTTACCCTAAACCTATCGCGCTTAATGATGGTTCTCTTGCTGTTGAGGAAGTCGCTTACGCTAACGTTGATACTCAGATTCAGTCTGGTGACACAGTTACTCGATTAAACATCGATGACTCAGCTCAGGCCAATATCTTCTGGGACAAAGACTCTATTGAGGTAATTGGTGGTGATGCGCCTATCCAGCTACTTAGTGAGTTTGGTGGCATGAAGGTGATTCAATCTTCAATGAAGAATGGTCAAACTATGTACATGGCGCATGATGGCGACATCAATACACTTAACTTTAAGTGTCGTCTATTTACATGGTGGGGCTTGAACAACCGAAATCCATCAGCCAACGGTGTAGCGGTAACATTCTAAACAATGTGTTAAACTAAAGGGGCTTAATTGCCCCTTTTCTTTTTGAGGTACATATGAAAAATTGCATGCTTTTCAAAAAAGGTGACACGCACGAATTCAAAGGGCGACCTTGTGAAATTATTAAGGTGTCAGCTCGTCAGGTTAAAGAGTATCTATCTAAAGGCTGGTTCTCCACTCTGGATGAAGCCGAGGCTGATAAGAATGATAGCGGCAAGCTTTCCAATGAGGAGATTCGCCAGGCTGCAAAAGAGGCCGGATTAGATAACTGGGAGACTGGTAGAATCAAAGGTCTTAAAGAGGCTTTAGGTTATGAGAATAGCTAAGATTGACATAATCAAGACAGCTTATGAGCACTTGAGAATTTCAGGCATTACCGTTAATGCCTCCCCGGAGGATATCGTTCTTGCGCTAGATATTCTAGAGTCAATGATGGCCGAGTTGAATTCCAGAAACATTTGCCCTGATTATCGTTTCTCTGAAGATGGCGATCCAAATGATGACGCCGGTGTTGAGTTATGGGCTAAGCATGGGATTGCTACGAATCTTGCTGTAAGGCTTATTCCTGCATTTGGCAAACAGCCAAACCCTGTTTTAGCTATGCAAGCAAATCAGTCTATGTCCAACCTATCAGCCAGAAGCGCACAGGTTCGTGAAGCCCCTCACTCCAACCGAATGCCTAGAGGCTCTGGTAATACACTTAGATACAACCGCTGGCGAAGATTCTACCGAGAGCCCGTTGTTGCTCCTAATGATTGCTCCACAATCACGCTGAAGGTTGGCGAGATTAATGACTACACTGAAAGGTATCAAGATTACTTAAACGACAACGAGGATATTGATACATACACAATTGAAACATCAGAGGCATTGAATGTTATCTCATCTGGTAACACCTTCACTGATATTTCATACAGGGTTGAAGCATTAGACCCGGGCGATACAGGAACGGCTTTACAAATTCTTCGTATCAAGATGACCACAACTAACGGTCGAATCGAGGAGAGAGAGATTAACTTTAATGTAATCTAGCTAACTCAAAGGAAATTAAGGGAATAATATGCCTAGCTACACACTACAGCCAGAGAATGGCGTCCAGACAATTATTACAAAGAACTCCGGACAATTGCGTCATGACGTAGCTATTAGAGCTAATGGCGCAACTGCCGGAACTATCACTCTAAGAGGTCGCAAGGCTGGCTCTGATGTATTTGAAGAAATACCGGATGGGGTTATTGATTTAGCAGCAATAACAACAATTCAAATCGAGGGCAGTATTGCGGAGTATGAGGTTACAATTGCCGGGCTGACCGGCGCCACGTCTATGCATCTAACCGACACAACTCAGGACTCCTGATATGACTTACAAATCAAAAGTAGGCTATAGCTCTACTGTTGGTTATTCGTCATCAGTAGGCTACAAGTCATCATCTGGGTTTAACCCAATAAGCCCGGAGGAAAGGCCAAGACAGTGGACCATTGGAAATAGCGGAGATGAGTACGGATTCTCTAGCAACCTTCAGATTGGAGACTTAGTTCCAAGGAATTGGTTTGACAATATCGAGGACGTTTTAGTTCTCGCTGTGGATGACTCGTCAAATGCAGTAATTCTAGAGTCATCGAACAATTCACAGTGGAACGGACAGCAGACAGTCGTCCTTGCTGTTGAAGGAAGTCCAGATATCACCCTTAACTGGAATGGCACTTTCTACGTAGCCATAGATGTGGCGTTTACTGCCTACATCGTTTCCAATCTTGGCAATACGCTTCAAATGAACGTACTTCCAGAATCACTAGCATCATGGTTTGACTTGGAGCCTTGGTTTGATTCCAACGGATGGAGAGATTAATAATGACAGTTGTAAAACTACCAGACTCACCAAGCGGTGAGATCAATCACGGACAGGTTAGGGCAAAGACAAATGAGCTGATTGATAAGCTAATTCACTTTGGTGCTTTTACCAATGACCTTATAAACGTAGGTACTGACCCAAACAATCCAACCTACCTAACTAACATCGCGTTATTCCCTAACAGTAGCCCAGAGTTTTCGATAATTACAGACCTGGGTGGTGTGCAGTGGATTAAGAATAACTCACCATACACTTTATCAATGCAGGGCACTGTTACCTATCAAGTAAAAAAGGGTGCAGGCGGCATTGGTGAGTTTAAGTTATGGTCAGAGCGTAGTGATGATGATGGGGTGACTTTTGTAGAGAACCCATTCTCACTAAGAACAAGTGAAGTGTCGAATAACTCAGACAACAGTCAGACCAAGTCTTCAGGCGTCGATCAATGGCAGCCTGGACAATCTATTAGATGGGCAATGTATAACTCCGGAGCTGGTTCCATAATACTAGACGGCCCGTCTGATGTTGTTAACGGAGGCAATCCGATAGATGGGCTTTCATTCGCCTGGCAGTTAAACGCAGTGCTATAAAACAAAACCCGCATCATTACGGTGCGGGTTGGTTTTTATGCCTTATACAGATTCTCTATATGAACATAACCTTTACTGACTCCGTACTCATTGGAGACTGATTCTGTAAATCTATCATGCACTTCTTTTAGCGGTACATTATCTTCAGATATTGCGGTAGAGCTAAAGAATCCAGTGCAAATGTGACCACCAGATTCAACTCTCTCGTAAATCTTTCCACTACAAAACCACTCAATCACCCTAAACTCCTTAAATACTTTTCCACAGTGCTCATATTAATCTCCAACCTTCACATGAACCCAGTCCTTTTTAGGTGCCTGCTTCTTGCTTGGTTTCTTATCTGGATTCTCACAAAACTCAGGCACACGCCAAAGCGTAACTACGCCATTTTCCCATTTGTGAGGAACGATAATTCCATCCTTAGTTAACCCGCATGATGCCGTATGCATACCGCGCCATATGTCTTTAATTACCAAGTTGGGACAGTTGCCACATGTATTATTACTCATTTTCTAACACCCCTTAGTTCATGAGCGCGCCCAGTATAGGCGCGTTTGATTAGCTTTAGTTTCATTTTGTTTGCTCTAGTAGTTGTTTAACATCACTGTGCTGCCAATCATCTTCCGAATCTAGATTATTCTTGTTTGACGACCACGTTTGACCATCATCAAGACCAGTGCGAACATCTAAATTGAATTTTTTACCTTTAACTAACATATCCATCTCACTCTATTATTGGCACATTGCCGTTTTGATGGGGTTAGTATTAATTGAAAATAATCTGGTGTCAACATATTTTATCAACAAAATAGTATTTGCATTTATCAACAGATAGATTTAGTATTTAGCTATCGAAACGAAACGAGGATTTAAAGTGTCAAATCATAAACAGGCGAATCTATACCAAGCAACTCACAAGCTAATTGAGGATGTTGCGAAGGTAATGCAGGAGCAGCCAGACGCCAAAGGTAAGGTTAGTAAGGCTGATGTTGTTCATAAGGCAATGGAAGCATTGCATAAACGCACGGTGAAAAAATAATGGACGCACTAAGACAAGAAATCTGTCACCACGTCATTACCCATCGTAATAGAGAAGACAGAATCCAGGAGCACATTGCTGGTTTGTTTGATGTATCTCAGAAGTTCGTTAGCACGATATTTGAAGAGTTAAACATTCCACCAAGCAAGAAGCCAGTTAACTACGTTGGGTAAATAGGGGAATTTAGAATGAAACATGTAGTTTCTGAAGGGAATTTACGACCACTTAATATCGCTAGGCTACTCAGAATCTAACTCTACATTGTCAGCGCATTTCGGATGGGAGTTTTTTGAGCGCTCAGTATGCAATAGTCGAGACCCATTTAAAGATGCATGCGATCACGCCGGAGCTAGAGCGCAAACAAAACAGACTGACATAAAATACAAGTCACCAAAAGCCAAAACAAAACCGAGAGCAAAGAAGCCTCAAGACGCATTTAACTTCGATTAATAGAGAGTGTGAGAAATGAAACTGAAAGACATGACCAAATCTGACATCGAGTCGGAAATTAACAAACGCCGTGAGTCTATGACGTCAAACGAGATGATAGACCTGCTTGATATACTATACATCAATCAAGGTGATTCATTCTCCAGTGCTGAGCTAGAAGAGATGTTTAGTGCGAGCTACAGAGAGATTAAGGAGCGCATTCAATCACTACGTAGCTATCACGACCTAGATATCGCCAACATCTCTAAAAAGGGCGTACCGGCTCAATATCAGCTTGTAGGATTCAAAGCCAAGAAAGCACCTAAGAAGGTGAAACTATCAATCCCTACACCTTCAACATTTAACCCATTAATCGCGCAAGTGTTTGCGTAAGGAGAGAGTTGTGATTTACGGATATTTATCACTAGCTGGAGTTGTTTTATCTGCACTTGCTGGTAGCTCGATTAGTTCGACAATGTACTCTTGCACGGCTTTGATTTGCTTTGCAATTTGGTCAACTAAACACAAATAAGGAGAGATGAGATGATTACAATTAACCACCAAGACCATCAAAACATGCTGGAATACCTTAGTGAGCTTGTGTGTGAGTGGAGTGATCCAGTTCCAATGATTGACATGACCGGAATTGGTGAGGAGATGTATCGACTTCTTAGAGATGATTTTTGCGCAGTGCTTCCTGATGTGACCATTGAGATTTCAAATCTAATGAATGAAAAAATGATTTCAAACCTTCAAGATCCAGACATGGAAATTAAATGGGCTGTTGATTGCCTGTTTACGATACTTGAGGATGAAGAGCTGATCCAGATAGTTAAGATCTAACCCACCATTTGCACCCTCTATCAAGGGGGTGCTATGAAATAAGGATGAACATGGCGAAATGTTACGTTTATATCATACGATGCTGCAATGGAAAGAATTACCCGATAAAGATTGGTGTTGCAGATAATCCAGAAAAGAGAATGGCAGAGTTACAGACTGGAAGCCCATACGGATTGGTTTTACCTTCTAAGATAGAAATGCCTAGCAGGAAATCTGCTTATGAACTTGAATGCTGGCTACATAAAAGATTCGACTCTGCAAGGATGTCTGGAGAATGGTTTAGATCTAAAGGATGTAACCTAAAAGCAGCATTTAGAGTTTGGAATTCATTCTCAGAGGCAAAGGCAATAAGTGAAAATGCATACAAGCACCAGAACACAGAAGCTGAGCTCAGGGATATAATTGGAAAGTTAAAGCAAGAAAATAAGTCGTTAAGATTTAAGCTAAAAACAGCCTATCAGGATATGGAAGAGTATCTTGACGGTGAAATTAACTTAGACATCTAATGACCACTATTATTTAAATTTAAGAGAGGAAGATATGAAGAAGCTAGAGTTAACAATTGGCAATGATGATCGCGTATTTGTGGTTGGTGATATTCACGGTGAAATCACAATGCTAAACGAGAAGCTATCAGAAATTGGATTCGATAAGGAAAAATATACACTTATTGCAGTTGGTGATTTAATTGACCGTGGCGAGGATAGTTTGGCTTGCTTGGCTTTGATTCAAGAGCCTTGGTTTAAGTCCGTGCGAGGTAATCACGAAGACCTCATGATCAACTCAGTAATTCATGAGGATGAAAACCACATAGGTTGCTGGCTACAGAACGGTGGTAACTGGTACTTCAATCTAAACCAAGAGGATCGCATGTACGCCAATGACCTTGCAAAGATTGCAGAGTCTGAATTGCCATACGTAATCGAACTCAACCACAAAGACAAGAAATTCGTAATTTGCCATGCTGACTATCCTAGCAATGAATACAGTGGTGAAATCGAAACTGAAGAGTTATTTCACATCGTTTGGTCAAGAGACCGAATCAACAAGATAATGAAAACAAATATCAGTGAGCCAATTAATGGTGCCGATATGTTTATCTTTGGGCATACTCCACTAAGAAAGCCTTTACAGGTAGATAATTGTATGTGGATTGATACTGGGGCTGTATTTGGCAAAGAGCTAACAGTAATTGAGTTATGAACCACTGCACAGAAAACAAAAGCCACATAAGCCCTAGAATCATCTATGGTGTGGCGATTATTTTGATTGGATTTTTAATAGGAGTGTGGATTTTATGAAAGGCATCTCTCATAAAATAGAGTGTGAAATGTACAACCAAATGTTTCACGTATGCTTTCATAAGGATGTGATGGATAGAAGATTTTGGTTAGAGATTAGTGATCAATGGAATGGTGTCACTAAGCTAATGGATAACTCAGATATAGTATTGTGGTTTGAGCATGATAATTATGGAATACCAATATCAACCCTAAATCATGAGGTTTTTCACGCTATAGACTTTATGTTTGGCAATAAAGGTGTTGAGTTTGATTCAAAAGGAACAAATGAACATTGGGCTTACGCCATCGGATGGCTAACAGAAAAAATACTCGACTGCTCCAAGCTCGAATTCGACTACACAAACCGCTCTTAATGGGCGGTTTTCACGTTTAAGGCTAACGGTGTATAATTACCCAATACACTAAGAGGGTAATACAGTGCCAAAGCAACCTATCAGTTTAATCAAAGGTGACAGGATAGAGAACGCAGATTACCGCGACGCTTTACCGGTAAATCTCTATGTTGTTGCCCGTCAAGTTCGCGGCTCTAGCGGATACCTAATCAATCAACCCGGCATTGCTGCTTTTGGTGATACACTTGGCGTAGACCGTGGTGGATTCTATTCTGAGAGATTTAATAAGCATCTTAGAGTAACTGGAGAGTCACTTCTAGATATCGCAGAAGATGGAACCACGGCAACTCTAGGAACTGTAACGGGCTCACTACAGTGCCAGTTAGATCAATCATTCAATAACTTCGCTATCGTAGCTGATGGAAAACTCTGGTACTACAACCTCACGGATGGATTTAGGCAGATAACTGGCGAAAACCTGGGCAATCCAATTGACGTATGTTTTATTGATGGCTACTTCTTCTTCACCGATGGTGAAAATCTGTACCACACCACTTTGGCAGATGAAGAGGTTATCGAGCCGCTAGACTTTGCTACCGCCGAGTTCTCTCCAGACCCAACACTGGCCGTAAAGAAAACTAAAGAGAACCAAGTAATCGTGTTTGGTCGATATTCTACGGAATGGTTCGCTAACGTGGGCTCGGCAAACTTCGCATTTTCACGAATCCAAGGTAAGGCAGTAAAGGCAGGAATTGTTGCTACGCAATGCCAAACGGAGTTAGATGGACAGTTCTTTATTCTAGGCGGAAGGAAGGAGGAGTCGCCGTCCATTCATATTGTGTCCGGTGGCTCACTTCAGACCATTGCGTCCCGTGAGGTTGAGAAGATAATTGACCAATATACAGAAGAAGAACTTCAGACAGCATCCCTAGAATCTCGCGTTGAGGACGGGTACATGTTCCTTCATGTGAACCTGCCCAACGAAACGTTGATGTATAACCACACACTGGCAAAATCTCAAGGTAGGGATAATGCATGGTCAATACTAAAAACATCAGTAACCAAGTCTGACGGATGGCTTGGTATTAACGGAATATTTGACCCTAGAATTAGCTCGTGGCTTTATGGTGATAGATTTAACCCTAGAGTAGGTAGAGTGGATAACACCATATCCACTCTGTACGGTAATAATGTGGAATGCATATTCTACAGTCCCATGGTAACTATGGACGGCGCGTCAATTGATGAGATTGAGATAAAGACCATATCTGGATTTACGCCTGAAGAAGCTACAGTTTCTATATCCCTATCTTACGATGGCCAAGCTTATGGCAAGGAGTGGTTTTACCTATATGGAAATAAGAACCAGCGCGGTTATCGATTTATATCCCGACGAATGGGCTACGTTCGTGACTATGTTGGTTTTAAGTTTAGAGCGGTAACACCCTCTAGATTGGCATTCGGAGCGCTGGAGTTAACCTATGGCTAATGAATTCAACATCAAGACTCAACAAAATCTGATTGATTACGCATCAATAAAGGAAAACTTCCCTGCCGCTACAGAGCGCGGACTTGATGATTATTCAGCAAAGGGGCGAGACCTTGCAAGGTTACTATCTGTAATTCCTGATCTCATTCCTCTTGATGGGACAGGCTCGCCGGAGGGTGTGGTAACTTCAAATCTAAGCAAACAGTACATTGATACAACAGCTAACCAGATTTACTTTAACCCTGTCGTTGGGGTTAATACTGGATGGGTGGCAGTATGATTTGCCAATTATGGGAAAGGCCACAGATTGATATTCCATGTGATGGCAATCACCTGTTTTTCTCATGGAAAGGAAAGGTGTTTTTTAGCGCAACTAGGAAGGGAGATTTCCTAGATTGTCACGTTGCCGCAAAAGGGAAAAACAAGCTTCTGCTAAGAGAGGCGATCAATCAATTCTGTCAATTCGCCTTCTCAACTTACGCTTGGTGCGAAGCAGTAACGGCATGTGTTAAACTTAAGTCAGTAAAAAATCTATGCCTTAACTGTGGATTCGTTAAGGTTATGGACTTGAACGAATATGAGGTAATGATGAAATGGGCGTAATAGGTGATATCTTTGGTGGCGGCGGCGATGATACATCATCAGCAGCTACCGATGCAGCAAATATACAAGCACAATATCAACAACAGGCTTTGGACTACCTAAAGGAGCAAAATAAGCTACCAACCGAAATTAGGGATCAAGCCCTTCAGCAAATGCAGGGTATTTATGGTTCTCCTACTGGATACCTTGATTTTCAGAAGAAAATGCAAGAGCAAGTTCAGTCAAATCCATTGTATCAATCTCAGCTTGGACAAATGGAAGAGGCAGCACTTAGAAACGCTTCCGCAACTGGCGGGCTGAGAGGTGGCGGCTCTATTGCCAACGTTGCAAGCGTCCAAAACAATCTACTTAACAACATGACCAATCAGGCTATGGCTGGTCAATTAGGCGGACTGCAATCAATGGCTGGACTTCCTAGTAACGCAAATCAGATTGCTAGCATGACGGCAGGAATTGGTCAGACACTTGGCCAAGGTCAAATTGCGGCAGCTCAAAACCAACAAGCAGGGAATCAGGCTGGTTTTGGTAATATGATGGGACTTGCCAACTTAGGCATGCAGGCTTACGGCATGTTCTCCGATGAGCGCCTAAAAGACAACCTGGTCAAAGTGTCAGAGACATCTCACCCAATGATTAGTAAATACTCATGGACTTGGAATGATGACGCTAAAGGGCTTGGAATGTCAGGTGATGATTCTGGATATGTAGCTCAAGAGATTGAGAAAGTTTGGCCTGAACTTGTAACCACTCACTCAAGCGGATACAAGATGATTAATAAGAAAGGCATTGAAGAGAGGTTGTCATAATGTACTACACAGGCAATTACTACGGTTCTCCTGTTGATTCCGGTGGTCTGGATTACTCAGCAATGAACCAGCCACGACAACAGCAACAGGGCATGGGAATGGGAATCAACCCAATGCAAGCACTTCAGGGCTACCAGATGTTTTCAGGTGGCGGTGCTGGCGGCATGGGTGGCGGTCTATCTGGTTTATTTGGCGGAGGTGCTGGAGCATCAGGGGGAGCTGCTGCTGGTGGAGGCGCTGCGTCCGGCGGAGGTGCTGGAGCATCGGCATTAGCATCGAACCCTATTGGCTGGATTGCTGCTGCCGCATTAGCTCAAAACGTGGCTCACAATAAGGGAATTGCAAGCTGGCAATCGGCACTTAAAGGCCAGGCAGGAGGAAACATAGGTAGTCACTTTATGGATCAGTGGGGCGTTGATGAAGACTCACCTATACGTGATGTAGCTGGCGTGCTTGGCTGGGATAAGTCAGGTGGAGGGATCTTTAATCCTAACTATCTTAGCAAGAAAATATTCGGGAGCGTTGACTAATGGCTAACGGTAATCCATTTCTAATTAAACCTGCTGATTACAGCGGCGGCTTTCAACAATTAAGCCAAGGTCTTGGCGCTTTATCTGAAAAGCGCGAGCGTGATGAGCAACAGGCTAAGCAGCAAGAAACAATGTCACAACTTCAAGCTGCTGTAGACACTGGCGATATGAACCAAGTGTCTGCATTCTTAATGAAGAACCCACAGCTTAGCTCGAATATTCAAGACAATATTTACAAAGGCATGGGAATTCAGGAGCAAGCTCGCAAAGATAAATTCAAAACAGACTTGTTTAGCATTCTGAGCAATCCAGACCAAGCTGAGGATATTTACGCAGCTAGGATTGAAGAGATAACAAGGAGCGGCGGAGACCCATCCCAGACAATGTCGGCTCTTGGCTCTCACCTTAAGAACCCAAATGGAGGATTGCAACAGGCTGAGGTTTTGGCTGCAACCATGTTTCCCGAGGAGCATGCTCAATGGGAAAAGGTAATGCGCGGTGAGCAACCCAAACCAATGGATGAGTATCAGAAAGAGCTTGTTAGGCAAAAAGATATCGAGCTAAACATTAGAAAGGAAGAAAATAAACTCAAGGCTCTAGAAAGACGACAAAAGAACGCGAAAACTCAAGCTGAAATCGACAAGCTTCAAGGTCAAATCGAAGAGCAAGAGGAAAAGGTTAATAAGGGTAAGGTTGCTGATGAGCAAAAGATAAACGAAGGTATTTATCAAGCAAACCAGAACAAGAAAGCAGTTTCTGAGCTTTTGAATAATGAAGATTATATGGATTCACTATCTGGCTACACTGGGCGAATCCCAGCAATTACCACCACTGGCGTTGAAGCTGAGGCATATCTAGATAATATCAAGAACTCAATGACAATTGAGAATCTTAGTGTAATGTCTGGCCCGTTAACCGACAAAGATATCCAGGTTATTGCATCGGCATCTAGCAGACTTCGTGAAGGCATGAGTAAGCCAGCTCTAGAGAAGGAGCTAAAAACAATCTCAAACGCTTATGATCGAGTCATTAAAAACTACGAAAAAGAAGCTAATCGAAAAGGTTACACTACGGGTGAATCTCAGGGAGATAAAAATGGCGGAGGTGTTGTTTTCTCTAATGAAAAGTATGGAGATGTTACAGAAGCCGACATTCAAGAGACAATGAGAAAGAATAATCTAACCCGAGAGCAGGTTATGGCGAGGTTAAACGGTTAATATGGCTAGAGACTTATTTGCACCACAAAATAAAGAATCTGCGCAAGGTCGCGATTTATTCCAAGCTCAACCTGAAGAGCCTTCTTTCATGGATACAATGAAAGATATGTTTACCGGTGAATCCAGAGAAACTAGGGCAACACGTGAACTTCCAGAGTTAGAGTCGGCTCTAGTTGGCGGTGAGGCTTCTGGGTTTCTTTCAACAATGGACCCAATGGACGCAGCAAAGGTTGCAGGTGCTATCGCTATAACTGAAGACCCTAACGAAAGAGCCAGTATTCTAAAAGATGCCAGCCCTGACTTCGGGATTCAGTATGATGAAAAAGGCAATGTAATCGCAGCAAACAACAAGACCGGTCAGCGTGTAGTTCTAAATAAGCCCGGCCTATCTGCGTCCGACCTATTTCCTGCATTTGGACAGTTTGCCGCATCTCTTCCAGCCGCTGGCGCTGGTGGAGCTAAAGCAATAACCGCCGCTACAGGTGCTACCACTGCCGGTATTGAAGGATTACAGGAGCTTGCTGGTGGTGAATTCAACCCTGAGAATGTTGTTTTAGATTTGGTTGCAACCGGAGCTTTGGAAGCTGTAGGCCCATACATTAAGGCAATGCGCAATAAATCAGCAGGAAAGGCGGAGCGGTTAACTTCCGAGGCTATTGAAGCTGAGACTGGAAGAATTGGCGACAAGCTATCGCCTGAAATGCAATCAGCAAGGCAGGGGGAGGTTGTAGAGCAAGTAGCTAAACAATCACAGGCAAGAAAGCCTCAAATGCGAGATATTGCATCTGACGTAGCTCCAGAGCGTGAAATTGTAGAGGCAGCGGAAAGACTTGGAGTCTCAGAGGATTTAACTCCAGGTCAGGTTTCTGGATCTCAGATTTACCGAGAGCTTGAGGGTGCTATATCTGCAATACCAACTAGTCAGCTAAGTCTTCAGCAGAAAGAGGCAATCAGCAAAGTATCGCAAAAGGCAGATGATCTAATAACTGAGTTTGGTGGTCAGATTGATAAATCAGCATTGTCTGAGCAAATTAAATCTGACATGCTTTCAACTATCGATAATCTTGGAAAGGAAGCTGAAGCAACCTACGGAGAGATAACAAAGGCAATCCCGAAAGGCTCAAGAGTAAACACAGATTTGCTAACTAAGAGAATTGACGAGATTGCTTCTGAAATGGGTGGAATTGAAAACCTTGAACCGCTAGAGAGAAAGCTTCTTGATATAGCAAAGAGCAATCCAACATATGCAAAACTTGACCTTGAAAGAAAGAAAATAGGTCAAGCATTAAGAAAAGCAACTGGCCCATACAAAGATGCTGAATCTGGCGCTTTAAAGAGAATGTACTCAGTACTAACTGATGTGCAAGAACAAGCAGCTAACGAGGCTGGCGCTGCTGACTTGTGGAATGCAGCCAAGAGCCTAGTAGCGCAAAGAAAATCACTAGAGGAAGATTCAATAGGGCTGCTAGGGAAAGACCTATCTGGTGCCATCATGCCAAAGCTTGGCCAATCAATGAAAAAGCTATCTAGTGGAGATTATAAACAGTTCGACCAGATTATTAACGCACTACCAAAGGATCAAAGGGAGAAAGCCGTTGTATCCGCATTGAATGACGTATTCTCTGGGTCTGCACGTTCTGAGCAGCAATTGGCTGTTGGTGGATTTGTAGATTGGTATGAGGGGCTATCCAGAAATAAAGCAGCCAAGAGTAGAATAATGAAAAACCTACCAAAAGGCGCAGCGCAAAGGATGGATGATTTATACCAAGTATCCAGAGGTATTAGAAATCTAGGAAAGGAAAGAGTTAGAACTGGAGTAATTAACGGTCTTCTAGATAACTTTGACAAGGCTGACGGGATGCTATCAAAGCTTTATCAGACTGGAAGAAAGGTTGCAGCAGCAGAGGGTGCTACAAGCGTTAGCGGACTTCCCGGTGTAGGCACTACGGCAGTTCTTACTGAATCTCTTTTATCTGGAGGAAAAGACCCGGTTAGAGAGTCGGCTGATAAGTTACTATCTAGCGCTGAGTTTAAAAATGCAATAAAGGCCTATGGAGATAAGTCTGTAAAATCAGAACTTAAACGAAAAGCAGCAGATAGAGCGCTAGAAAGAAGCGAGAAATATCAACGCTGGCTTGAGCTGTTACCAGAAGATGACAAACGAGCAATTATGCGCTCTGGCTTAGTTACCTGGCTAAGCGGCACAGATACACAACCAGAAGAAACGCAGCAATAGCAATAAAATCCATAAATCAAACCTATAGGAAGCTAAAATGTTAGTACTATTACCTTACATGTACGTGGCCGACCCGACAAGGGGAAGACCTGTATTCAATGGAAAAATTTACATTGGAGAGCCAGACACAGACCCTCGCATACCATCTAACCAAAAGGAGGCAACTTTAGTTCAGGAGGATGGAAGCTCTGTCCCTGCTGAATATCCAATCCTCACAAATGCAGGAGGAATCCCAACTTATAACGGCTCTCCAGTTGCTATTAATGTTGATGGAGCTTATTCACTGTCTATTGACGATAGAAATGATCAGCAAGTTTATTACTATCCGGTAAATGGTGCTGATAGCAATTTCTTGGAGTCAGACCTTCGATCCATTGCGTTTGATTTCGGGCTTTTGTACTCTGACATAAATAATGTATTAGTGACTAGTGTTGCAGGAACAAATCTAGATAATGCCAGGTTAATTCTTGATATATCAACAGGGCGAGTCCTTGACTTACCAACCAACATCCCTCAATCGTCTGAGGTTGTAGAGCTAAATAATTTTATTCTTACCACAAACAATGGCCAATTCACCCTAACACAGGCATTTTCAAATACTGTAGAAAATCGACTCAAAGGGAATCAGAATTGGAACGTTATTGGCTCAACGGGAGATCCACTACCTGGCGTTACGCCAACACTATACGAAGTGGGCGATGAGGTTGTTTCAGGCGTTGAGGTTATTACAATAAATGCAGACCAAATTACTTACGTAGATGGCATTTTAAATAGTGGCAATAATACCGGTATTCTTCGTCGTCGATATGCGAAAGATGCAGCAGGCTTAATTACCAAGACTAGTCAATATGGTGGCATCAAATTACCTGACGGGTCGCAACTGCAAGCATTGGTTGATGACATTTCCACAAACGGTGTGAGAATTACTGAAGATGGTTCTGATATTGTTGTTGATGTTGATTTATCTGTTATCACTGATGGATTCCGATTCTTTGGCCTATCAGAAGAGCGCGGCTTGTGGACTGACATTAATGATGAAGAGTCATTAATCTCAACCTTTGATACAAAAATTGACGGTAGAAAGTATATAGATGTAACATCGGCGAGAGCTCAAGATGTGTCTTATACAAACAACGAACCATATACAATTCATGTAACTGTAGTTTATAGCTCGACAACGGCAAACTTACAATCAAGGGTTGAGATTAAGGTTGATGGAGAGTCATTTGTGGAAGCATCTTCTGGATTTTCAAGTGTATCAGAGGTGGTGTATGCATCAGCCACTGCAATTGTAAAGCCTGGTTCATCTTATCTCTTCACCCAGACTCGTGGGTCGAAACAAAAAGTAACAGAATACAAGGTGCCTTAAAATGGAACTCCCAAATGAACAGCAATTATTTTATTCAAAAGATGGCTCTACGTGGCAGCCGTCACTAGACGGCACTCAATGGCCTGAAGAAAAATGCGAAGGTTACTTGCATAAGCATTTAACTTGGGGTGAGTTTCAGGCGATTGTTAATCCACCAAAAAGTAATGATGAATTATTTGCAGAAGAAATGGACGCGCTTAACGATAAGCATTACCAAGATGTGCTTGACGCAACCAATTCATATAACATAGCAAAGGCTCGTGACGGCAGCACTGAAACCGAAAAGGTAATTGCTGCACGCGCTAAACTTGCTGACATTGATGCTCAGTATGAGGTCGATCAGTTGGCTATCATCAATAAATATTATGGAGCTTAATATGAGTGACGAAACTGTTTACTCTGGACCAGAGTGCAAAACTTGCATTGGTACGCTATACAAAAAGGTTACACTTGGTTCGTCAGATTGGAAACGCTGCATGGAATGTAAGAGCTTAACGCCAATTAAAGAGACTGACAACTTGACGCCGCTAGATCCACAGCCTGAATAGTTAAAGGGGCAATTAAGCCCCTTTGTTATTTTCGCTTGAAGTGATTGCCAATCATGTATGGACCGAAAAAGAATCCAATCACAGACATGGTGCCCCAAAACATCAACTCGCTAGTTGCAACCGACCAGTAGAACTTGGCAAGCTCGATATCGAACGGAGCAGAAGCGCAAGTAAGAAGAACCAAAAACAACTCAACACTAATCCACATAATTGCTACAAATCTACGTGTCTTTGAGCGAATGGTATTTTCGCTAAGTGTTGTCTTAATGTACTCAACCAAGCCCTGATTAAGCCTCTCTCTAGACTCTGCCTTTTCCTCGTCCGTGTAAGACATATTGCCAATCCACTCACCAGCTTGCGCAAGTAGACCGTTATCTTTATCGAGTACGTTATCCACAGCTTTCGATGATGAGAAAAAGTTACTAAACCAACCCATAACTAAACCCTCAGAATCTCACCGTAAACCAACTCAAAGTTACCACTACGCAAAACATCTGCATGACGGTTAGCGCGCTTTGGAGTCTGTTTAGCCCATCGACTATCCAAGGCTTGATTGGCTGCTTCTTCCCAATCTTTCACTTCAAGTGCTTTAATCATCTTCTTGAACTTAAACACGCCAGCAATACCCATCTGGTAACACATCGACTTGATAATATCCTGGCGACTCAAATCAAGCTGAGTGTACCAACGATGCTTAACAAGCTCTTTCCGGATGCTCATTAGCTCATCATCGAGCATCGACTTGGCAACTGACTCACTCACCGTAAATTGATATAAATCAAGGTCAGCATTCTTTGGCCCAATCTTTGTCCCAATTCCAATCGTAGGGTAACCCTCACTGCAATGGTAAGGCTTCTCTCGATACCCTTCCTCAAACTTCAGTAATTCAAAAATCATGTTTCATCTCCAGTTAAAAACTCATTATACCAATAAGAAAGAGCCCTCCGGTAGCGATAGAAAAGGGCTCTCTCAATCCGATCATCTTTCAAATGTGCCAAACGGTAAATGCGTTTCTCAACGTAATCTCGATATCTGCATCACTGCATGAATCTAGATTGATCACCCCCTATTAAGGCGGTTAGATTCGTAGATTGCCGACCTGCGTAAACGAACGTGTTTACTGTTCTGGTGCGGCTTCATGTTGTAAGCACAGCTACTTCTCTTTCCTCGTCGCTTTCCTGACATTAACCCTCCGGTTAAACAATGCCATTCTCATAGGCTTTATTAATATCCACCCACATCTTAGTGTAATCATCTTCAGCTTCATCAATCAAAGCATCCAACTCAGCCATTCCAATAGGCTCACCTAAATCATTGCTAAAAACTGCATCATGAGTTAAGGTGTCGTTACACATCTCTATTGCACTCGAAACCAAACGTTTCATTTCTCACTCCTTAGTCCCAGACTCACCCTGGGGCTTTTTTTATGCCCCAAAGAACATGAAAAGCAACCAGCCAATAAACCCACCAGCGAGCATCAATCTAAATAACTTAAATGCGCTACCACCTGTAAATTCAATCTCGGTGTTAAGCTCTTCCTCTTCACTCACTGCGTTAGGATTGAAGCTGATTAGACGGTCGTAATATGGTTGGTTTTTCATTTCTCTGAATCCTTCATTTTAAGGAAGCAAATCATTGCGGCGCGTAGTGGATTTTCGTCAGCGTGATCGCTATCACCTGACACTGCTAAAGTCTTAAGCCCCAAGGAATCCCTAAATTGAATGGTAATTTTATTCTCAACAATAATATGCCATGCATCTGATGGGTTGTTGCATGGGTTAAAATTCACTTCGTTATCGTGCGGGTAAATAACCAACCCACTTCCGTACATCATATCTGATACCGGGCTTTCTTTAAGTCCAAGTAATGCAGCCACACGCTTGTTAATCTGCTTATCACTCATCTCTTCGTAGTTCATTTATCCACACTCACTCTCAAAATCTACTTTAATTTTCAGTAGGTCAATCTCTTCCTGAGCCTTCTCAAGCTTGACCTTTCTAGCGTTCTTAGTCTTGCAGTATGGAGTTGCCCACTTCCTGCGACTAGTCCCGATAAATGTGCGACCGCAGCCGCACAAGCATGTTTTATTAGTTATTGGCATTAAGATTCCTTTGGAAGGCCGATCATCGTGTTTAATTTATTAACATCAGCCACTAGTGCTGTTGACTGTGACTTTTCTCCAGCAGGTAACAGTCCTTCAGATTCAGGCCACAATTCAAGTAATTTCTTAATCGTGGTTACGCTATTCACCATAGCTGTTACTTCAGATTTAACCTGAGTACGTAAATCGTCAATGATGCGCTGCTCTTTATTGATGGCGTCGAATTCATCGTTAAGTGGGTTGTCAGCGGTGATAGCTATACGTTTGCTATAACTGGTATTAACATAAGGTTTAGAAACGGCATCGCTGTAACAATATTCTTCTTTACCCGTGAAATACAAATCCACAGCTCGACCAGCAAAGTTCACATTAATCCCATACCCCTCTGAACGTGATACTTCAATGTCAATAAAACTCTCAACGGTATTGGTCTTTGCGTATTTAACTACTTTGTCATATGCGGCATTTAATTCAGCCTCGCGCTCTGATCCGCCGATTGCAAACAAGCGGACATCATCGGCCAATTTAGCGCGACGTTTGATCAGTGCCTCTTGACGAGTGTTTACACCAGATGCCTTGATTGCGTTGTTGATGATGCTATTGCGGATAGATTTATTTAAACGTGTCATTTCATTTCTCACTCTATTAATTAGTTATCCCGTTTGGATGAACATAGATTACGATACGCAGTAATCATTGTAAATACTTTTTTTATAATAAAAAAGGAGCCTTATAGACTCCCTTATAACTAAATACCAAGAAATCCAAAGTAAGCAGCACTTCTAGTATCTTGATTGCTTCTTCCTTTCCATCCGGTAACCTTTTCAAATTGAGCTTTTCCGTTCTTATCCTTCCACCTATTAGAAACCTTGTGCTTTACCACCCTTAAACCAAGGTATTCGCAAAGTCTCTCAACCTCAACCTGAGCCCACTTGCAATAACCAAGGTGCTCACCAGATTTCGCGGACGCCTTTTGCGATTGCTTTCCTGTGTGCCAATTTCCCTTCTGAGACATCATATCTTCAATGTGAATTACTGGAATTTCACCAAGTCCATTAAGGTGCTCCATTAGCTCCATTAAAGTCATCATGGACAAATCAATCAAAACCCCATTCTCGTAGGTTGCAACTCCATGACCCTTTGTTGCGCCCGGGTCTATTCCAATTACATAATTACTCATTTAACCACCAGTAAACCTTTATCAATTAAAATTTCCTGAGTCTCTTCTAGTGATCGGAGTTTATCGTCTGCATATAGCGCTCTCTCGCTCTCTATGGCGTTGTGACAGTCGTAACAAGCAAAGACGACCATATTGTCACCTGACTTACATGCCATGCCTCTGCGTCGCCCTACGTGCGCTGCTACAGTTGTTTCAGGATTAAAGTTACAGATTCCCACTAATCGAAGTGTGCAATCCTGCCCCTTGGCTGCTGCCATTATTTTCTTACTTCTTGCCAAGTTACCCATTTAAATACTCCAGACAAAGCCCCTGACGAGCGAAATGAACTTCAATGCTATCTCGGTATGCATTATGTTGTTTCGTTGAAAATAGCCTAGTTATAGGAAGGAAATCGACTAGGTTTAGTTGACTCTCTCGGCTCATAGAATCGAAACCGCACTTATCCAAGACAAATTTAGTTTTCGGTCC
>Ga0209475_10001056_pt1 | contig 39021 bp, 47 predicted proteins | sample tdDd471_FD_187128 | JGI IMG/M metagenome (GOLD analysis project Ga0209475, IMG submission 187128) | Marine sediment microbial communities from the Atlantic coast under amendment with organic carbon and nitrate - tdDd47.1 (SPAdes)... | ecosystem: Environmental > Aquatic > Marine > Coastal >... | reverse complement strand
TCGTCGGGGATTGGCGAATAGGACAATGCAGATAGTTCAAGTTTATAAGTGCTTTTTAGTTTTTCCCATATTCCATCAAAATCGATGAGCAATGGAGATTCAGCAAAAGGCTTCACTTCCCACCCTATCGGGCTTGTCGAACTCTAATTTTAAGTAACCAAACTTTAGGTAAGCTTACAGGAATACTTCAATTAGAATCGTAGAATAAACAATGGAAGAGAATTTCCTCTATTTAAATCCAACCCTCAATTGAAATTTAACCAAGATAACATCGAACTATATCTCCTTTTCTCATACCATTGGAATTAATCCACAATAAAAACACCTTTTGTTTCTACAATCACATTCCTTAAACCATTTCTAAATTATTTATTTTCAATCTCAATTCACAGAAAATTACCAAATTTGCAGGCATCGAAAACAAATAAAATAAAACCTAACAACAGCATAAAATGAGTGGAAAAACATTTGTTGAAAAAATATTCGGCGCCAAAACAGGGAGCATCGTCTTCGCAAAGCCCGACATTATTCTTACCCACGACAATACTGCAAGTATTGCAGGTACTTTTAAAAAAATGAACGGTAAGAAAGTATCTGACCCGGATCAATTATTGATTGTCCTGGATCATAACGCACCACCGACCAATGCAAAACTTGCCAACCAATACCAGCAGATCAGAGATATTGTAAAGGATCAGGGTATCGAAAAGTTCTATGATATTGGACGAGGGATTTGCCACCAGATCATGTCGTATCACGCTAAACCAGGCATGATCATCGTGGGCAGTGATAGCCACACATGTACTGCCGGGGCTTTCAATGCCTTTGCAGCAGGCATCGACAGAACAGAGTCAGCTGGCCTGTGGAAACAGGGCGAAACCTGGTTCAGGGTACCGGAGTCCATTAAAATTATACTCCACGGTGAGTTACCCGACGGAGTTTATGCAAAGGATCTTTCACTATGGATTATCGGAATGATTGGTTCCAGTGGTGCAGATTATATGTCCATCGAATACCATGGAAACGGTATCAAAAGCCTCTCAATTTCAGAGCGTATGACTATAGCAAACCTGGCGTCAGAAATGGGAGCTAAAAATGCTGTATTCCCACCAGATGAAGTTCTTGAAGATTTTTATGGTGAAGAGATTTCGGGTGTTTGGGCCGATCCGGATGCGAATTATATACGTGAAATCGAAATTAACCTGAGTGAACTTTTTCCGGTTGTTGCTGCCCCACATCATGTGGATAATGTTAAAGCCTTGTCAGAGGTTCGGGGAACAAAGATCCAGCAGGCCATGGTTGGCACATGTACAAATGGTCGCCTTGAAGATTTGCTTGAAGTTGCCAAGGTACTTAAAGGCAAAAAACTTCCAGGCGATGTTCAAATGCTCGTTGTTCCTGCTTCAAAGGAGATTTACTTTCAAGCCATGAAAGATGGCCTGATCGAGATTTTCATGGAATCAGGAGCACATGTGCTATCAACTTCCTGTGGCCCATGCCTGGGTACAGGACAAGGAATTCCTGCTGATGGTTTCAATGTTATTTCAACCGCCAACCGTAATTTTAAAGGGCGGATGGGAAACAAAGAAGCCAACATCTATTTGGCTTCACCGGCTGCTGTGGCATGGTCGGCTTTAAATGGAGAAATAACTGACCCTCGCGGGATAAAAGGCAACGAGAAATATCCATATACCATATCACAAAGCTCTACTGTTGAAGTAAATGAAAGCGACGACAGGTACCTTGAAGGTGTTTGGAATTACACCGATGTAAATAATTTGAATACGGATCAAATGTTTGCGGGTAACCTTACCTACAACATTTTATCTTCCGAGGGGGATAAGATCATGCCCTATCTTTTCAAGGGCTTTGATGATAGTTTCTCAGAGCGCGTTTCAACAGATGATATCATTATGGCCGGGGCGAACTTTGGTTGTGGTTCATCCAGGGAACATCCAGCCGTTGGACTTTCATTTGCAGGTGTTAAGGCGGTGATCTGTAAATCTGTAAACAGGATCTTTTTCCGTTCTTCGGTTAACCAGGGTTTGCCAATAATTATTTTACCTGAAGCGGTAGATGCTTACGTTGCCGGAAACCCGGTTAAAATAAATTTTGAAAGAGGTGAAGTCACCATAGCAGATAAAATCTACACATTCGCACCCCTTCCGGATAAACTGATGAGAATATTTAATGCCAGGGGCCTGGTAAATTACATCAGGGAAATGTAACAAATTCTTACTGATGTCCTGTAAAGCAATAAGATAAATTTACCTCCGTTAGAACAAAATCTTTAGTTAACTGTTATCATTCAGTTTGGTAACAGTTTTCTTTTTTTAATCTACATGAAAAAACTACTTAAAGTACTGGGGGTTATCGCATTCCTCGTTATATCTTATCTTGTTGTTCTACAATTGTACCCGAAAAATGCAAGCAGGTTTCCATTTCTGGCCATTTTATTTTTAGGTGACTTTTACCTTTATGGATCAATAAAAGACTGGATTAAAAAGCGCAGCACTTTTTCACGAAACTTTTTTAGAATATTATATTGGGTGCCTCTGGTGCTATTAATTTTGACGATAGCAATCTCAGGGGTGAACCCCCCGGGTTGGTGGAATAACAGTGTACAGACTTATGTTTTTGGTTTTATTTTCATTGCATATGCTTCAAAACTCATCCCCATTCTTTTCCTGTTTTTCGCAGATTTTATCCGTGGGATCAGGTACGTCAATCATAAAGCAACCCAGGCAAAAGCATCTGAAAATCTGAACACTGCAGGTAAAAAGATAAGTCGTAGCCAGTTTCTTCAAAAAGCAGGATTGGTATCCGGCGGAATTTTATTTGGAGGATTACTCACGGGAATGCTAAAATGGGCATATGATTTTAAAATCAGGAAGGAGCTTGTAAAATTACCCGATTTGCCCTTAGCTTTCAGGGGTTGGAAAATAGTTCAAATTTCAGATATCCACCTGGGTAGCTGGGCCAATAAATACCCTCTTGAAGAAGCCATCGAAAGAATTAACCAGCTTCAACCCGATCTCATTTTTTTCACAGGCGACCTGGTAAATTACAAAACCGATGAAGCCTTCAGGTTTGAAGATACGCTTGCAAAGTTGAAATCCAAGAAAGGCATTTTTGCTACACTCGGCAATCACGATTACGGGGATTACACCCGATGGGATTCCAAGGCTGCAAAGGCGCAAAATATGACTGACCTTTACAGATTTTACGAACGATTGGGCTGGAAACTATTAAATAATGAGAACCAGGTTTTCGAAAGTGAAAGTGGCAATATGGCTGTAATTGGCGTTGAAAACTGGGGCTCTCATGGAAGGTTCCCAAAACATGGAAATATTGGCAAGGCAATGGAAGGCGCCAGTGATGCTGATGTCAAGCTTTTATTATCGCACGATCCCACACATTGGGATAACATTATAAGCAAAAAATACAAGGATATAGATCTTACTTTTGCCGGGCATACTCATGGTTTTCAATTTGGGATTGATGTCGGGAAATTAAAGTGGAGCCCTGCACAGTGGATGTATAAGCATTGGGCCGGAATGTACGAGAATCCTAATTCAGCAACAAAGCCTCAGCGTCTTTACGTTAACCGGGGACTGGGAACAGTTGGTTACCCTGGACGTATTGGGATTCTACCGGAAATTACTTTGTTTGAATTGAATGTGTAGGAAATAAAAGTTAAGTCGATGAAAAAGGGTATTAGGAAACAAGTACAGGTACCCATTCAAGTATTCCTGCATTGAAACACTGTTACAACTCAAACCAATCTTTTATTAAAACAGTTTTATCCACAGGTTCATTTATATGCCGAAATTCGTTGGTAGTATTGTTGTAGATATAATCATCAGCCCAGGCCTTATGATTAACCCGTACCAGTTTAATTGCATAAATGGTGTGAAACAATTCTTCATTAGTCATGGTGGGATGAAGCGAGAGCCTTACCCATCCGGGCTTTCTGGAAAGATCACCAGAATTGATAAGATCAGTGATCTCTTTTGATTTATCGTAGCTAACGTCAAGCAAAAAATGGCCATATGTACCGGCACAAGCGCAACCTCCCCTAACCTGGATACCAAACTTATCGTTGAGTAATTTTACAGCCAGGTTAAAATGCAAGTCATCAATATAAAATGATATAACCCCAAGACGATCACGCACATTGTCGGCAAGAATATGTAGTCCCGGAATCTGTGTCAACTCTTCAAAAGCGATTTCTACCAGCTCTTTTTCACGAGCCTCAATATTCTCGACACCAATATCGTTCTTCAATTCAATACACAGCGCGGTTTTAATGGTTTGAAGAAATCCCGGTGTCCCCCCATCTTCGCGCAACTCAATATCATCGATATATTTAAACTCATCCCATGGATTTGTCCAATCAACTGTTCCACCACCCGGATTATCAGGCACCTGACTGTTATAAATAGCAGAATTAAACACCAAAACACCTGATGTCCCAGGCCCACCTAGAAACTTATGAGGCGAAAACATAACAGCATCCAATGCTTCAAGAGGATCTTCGGGGTGCATATTCATATCAACGTAGGGCGCTGATGCAGCGAAATCGATGAAGCACAACCCGCCGTTCTCATGCATTATCTTTGCCATTTGATGATAGGGTGTAGTAACCCCGGTAACGTTAGAACAGGCCGTAAACGATCCGATTTTCATTTTCCTGTCCTTATATTTTCCCAATTCACTCCGCAATTGGTCAAGGTCAACCAGTAAATCTTTATCAGGCTTAAGTAAAACAACATCAGCAATGGTTTCAAGCCAGGAGGTATGGTTGGAATGATGTTCCATGTGCGTAATAAAAACCACCGGCCGTTCATCTTCGGGCAGGCATTCGGCAATATCCATTTTCTGCATCACCCTGAACCCAAGTATCCTCTGAAATTTACTTATCACGGTAGTCATCCCCGAGCCGGCAGTAATTATCACATCACTGGGGCATGCGTTTACATGATCTTTGATTTTTTTTTGTGCGAGGTGATAGGCCTTCGTCATCAATGTGCCGGTTTCGCTGGTTTCGGTGTGTGTATTTCCAACAAAGGGCCCGAACTTATAGGAAATTTTTTCCTCGATGGGTGCATAAAGTCTGCCACTGGCTATCCAGTCTGCATACAGAATTTTCTGTTCACCATAGGGAGAAACAAAGGTTTGATCGATACCAATGACATTTTTTCTGAACTTTTCAAAATACTTTTCCATTACCATTCGAGGTTTAACAAGTTGTATTTTTAATCATTTTGCGGAAATATACAAGATGAGCAAAAATACACATTTAAGCACTGACTGAACCATAAAATCATCTTAACCCTAATATGTTAGAATTTGCAAGAAAAAAAATGCCCCATCATTGACAGCGCATTTTTCTAAAATAACTACTCCGAAAACTATCTCTCAAGCTTCGTCAGTTCAGTCGATCCCATCAATTTTCCTTTCTTATCAAAAATTTCGGTTTTTACTACACCAACTCCTTCAGAAATCCAGGTAGCCTCCGATGATTTAATTTTCATAATGGTTTTTAACTCAACATCCTGGGTAATCTTATAACAATCGAAAGTTCCTGCTGAGGTAGTTATTGATTCCTCAATCTCTACCTTGCGATTTGTAATATCCACTTTCATGCTCATCACCGGCATACCACCGGTCATTACTTTTGCTACCAGGGAACCATCAGGAAGCGATTCACCTGCCTTCAGCACAGATGGATAAAAAATCTCATCTCCATCAACGATTACATCCATATCCGGATTGCTCTTATACTGCTCCATATCCATTCCTTTCAAATAATTATCAAGATCGAAATAAAACTTCCCATCCTTGCAGCTTACCTTCATTTCGGCTTTCATCTCATTTTCGCCATTTTTATCGCGCGAGGACTGTTCAAATTCCACTACAAAAGCACCATCAACCTCTCTTGTATCAAGAACTCTTTGTGAGGAAAACCCGGCGACTTTTCCTTTTTTATCATAGCTGGTCATTTCTAAAAATGTACCTTCTTCAGTTGGGAAAAATAACTTGCAATCCTGGGCTTGCAACCCTATTGAAAAACTAAAGCCAATAAGGAAAAGAATTAAATAATTGAAAATTTTATTTGTTTTCATAATTTCTGAATTTATTGGTGAGTAAAAATAAAAAGGCACCTGATTTCAATTAAACCAGGTGCCTTTTATGAAAAAATAAATTATTTGGCGTATTTAAAATCTTTGCCAGGATAGTATGCAGCAGGCCCCAATTGCTCTTCAATACGGAGGAGTTGATTATATTTTGCAATCCTGTCGCTGCGACTTGCTGATCCTGTTTTGATCAGTCCTGTATTTAATGCTACAGCCAGGTCGGCAATGGTTGTATCTTCAGTTTCGCCAGAACGATGGCTCATCACTGCTGTGTAAGCATTGCGGTAGGCAAGGTTTACAGCTTCAATGGTCTCGGTTAAAGTACCAATCTGGTTAACCTTCACAAGGATTGAGTTGGCAGTATTGGTATCGATACCTCGCTGCAAACGTGTCGAGTTGGTTACAAATAAATCGTCACCAACCAGTTGAATCCTGTCTCCCATCTTCTCGGTCATCAGTTTCCATCCGTCCCAATCATCTTCAGCCATACCATCTTCGATTGAGATAATCGGATATCTTTTTGCCCAATCGTTCCAAAAATCAACCATTTGTGCAGGAGTTAATTTTTCGCCAGTTGACCATTTCAAATGATAAACATTTTCTTCAGCTACATAATATTCTGATGATGCAGGATCAAGGGCAAGGAAAATATCTTCGCCTGCTTTATATCCGGCCTTTTCAATGGCTTCCAAAACCACTGTTATTGCTTCTTCATTTGATTTCAGGTTAGGAGCAAATCCACCTTCATCGCCAACGTTTGTTGAATAACCATTCTTTTTAAGAACTGATTTCAGGTTGTGGAACACTTCGGCACCCATACGCAGAGCTTCAGCAAAAGTTGGAGCACCTACAGGCATGATCATAAATTCCTGGAAATCGATGCTGTTATCGGCATGAGAACCTCCATTGAGGATATTCATCATCGGAATAGGGAGTGTATTTGCCCCTACCCCGCCAAGATAACGATATAATGTTTGTCCTGTTTCGATGGACCCGGCATGTGCCGCAGCCAGTGAAACCCCAAGAATGGCATTGGCACCCAGGTTTGCTTTGTTTGGTGTACCATCTATTTCGAGCATCTTTTTATCAATCTCTACCTGGTCGAGGATATAATATCCATTCAGCTCTTCATTCAGGATTGTATTGACATTATGAACTGCCTTTAAAACTCCTTTTCCAAGAAACTGGCTTTTGTCACCATCTCTTAATTCTACAGCCTCATGAACTCCGGTTGAGGCACCTGATGGAACAGCAGCTCTGCCAACTATTCCGTTATCTGTTATAACTTCAACCTCAACGGTAGGATTACCACGGGAGTCGAGAATTTGACGTGCATGTACATTTACAATTGAACTCATTGTTTTAATATTTTTCGTTAACAATTATTTATCACATAAAAAAAGGACAAAACTTTTCATAGCTTCATCCTTTTAACTCTATTTTATTTTTACCTGAAACACAGCTTATTCAGCTTTCTTTTCCTTTTCGTCTTCTTCTTTTTCAGGTTTTTCTTCCTTTCCTTCAGCATCAGCTTCTGTTACAGTTTCTTCAACTACAGCTTCGGCAACTTCTTCTTTAACTGCTTCTTCAACTACAGCTTCGGCAACTTCTTCTTTAACTGCTTCTTCAACTACAGCTTCAGCTACTTCTTCTTTAGCTGCTTCAACAACTTCCTCTTTAACTGTTTCTTCAACAACTGCTTCGGCTACTTCTTCTTTTACTGTTTCTTCAACAACAGCTTCGGCAACTTCTTCTTTAACAGCTTCTTCAACAACAGCTTCGGCTACTTCCTCTTTCACTGCTTCTTCAACAACAGCTTCGGCAACTTCTTCCTTAACTTCCTCAACAACTGCCTCTTCAACAACAGCTTCATCAACAACTTCTTCTGCCACAGCAGCGGTTTCAGCTTTAATTTGCTCTTCTTTTGGTTTTGCACTTCCACCACCTCGTCTTCTCTTTCTTTTGGCGGTAGCTTTTGGAGCATCCTCAGCACCAAGCATAATCTCATTGTAATCAACCAGCTCAATCAGGCACATTTCGGCATTATCACCCAACCGGTTTGCCATTTTAATAATCCTGGTATATCCACCCGGACGATTGACCACTTTTGTTGAAACCTCCCTGAACAACTCTGTAACAGCCTCTTTGCTCTGAAGATAGCTAAAAACCATTCTACGTGAATGTGTAGTATCTTCTTTTGATCTTGTGATGAGTGGTTCAATATATGATCTTAAAGCTTTTGCTTTTGCTACAGTAGTTGTAATACGCTTGTGCAAGATCAGTGACGTTGCCATATTGGACAACATTGCCTTACGGTGCGAACTTGTTCTGCTTAAATGATTGAATTTCTTACGATGTCTCATTTTTCGATTATTCCTTATCTAATTTGTATTTCGAAACATTCATCCCAAACTCCAGGCTTTTTGATTTCACCAGTTCTTCAAGCTCGGTTAATGATTTCTTACCAAAATTCCTGAATTTTAATAGGTCGTTTTTATTAAAAGCAACAAGGTCACCCAATGTTTCAACATCCGCAGCCTTGAGGCAGTTAAGTGCCCTTACAGACAGATCAAGATCCACCAGTTTGGTTTTCAACAGTTGCCTTACATGGAGTGAATTTTCATCGAATTCGTCTGTTACATTCTTCTCTTCTGTTTCGAGTGTTATCTTTTCGTCGGAGAACAACATGAAATGGTGGATCAAAATTTTTGCTGCTTCCTTAAGGGCCTCCTTAGGATGCACCGATCCATCACTCTGAATTTCAAAAACCAGTTTTTCGTAGTCGGTTTTTTGTTCAACTCTGAAATTCTCGACATTGAACTTAACATTCTTAATAGGGGTGTGGATTGAATCGATGGCAATTGTTCCCATTGGAGCATTCAACACCTTATTTTCTTCGGCCGGAACATATCCCCTGCCTTTATTTACCGTGAGTTCGATAGATAATTTTACCGAAGGATCCATACTACAGATCACCAAATCAGGATTGAGAACCTGGAAAACCGACAGATATTTGTTGATGTCGCCGGCCTTAAACACTTCCTGTCCTGAAATAACGATATGCACCTTTTCACTGGTTTCCTCTTCTACCAGCTTTTTAAAGCGAACTGGTTTCAGATTCAGCAGAATTTCGGTGACATCCTCAACAACACCTTTAAGTGTAGAAAACTCTTGATCTACCCCTTCTATCTTTACAGTTGTAATTGCAAAGCCTTCCAAAGATGACAGAAGAATCCTGCGCAAGGCATTACCGATGGTTATTCCAAATCCGGGCTCAAGAGGACGAAACTCGAACGTACCCTTGTAATCGTCAGATTCGATCATTATCACTTTATCCGGCTTCTGAAATGCTAAAATTGCCATAATTTAAACCTTTGGGTTTTTAATGTTAATTTTTATTATCGAGGATTTTACTTAGAATATAGTTCAACGATTAGTTGCTCATTGATATTCTCAGGAATCTCTGCTCTTTCCGGGTAGTTTAAAAATTTACCGGCAAATTTGTCTTCATCCCATTCAATCCATGAAAAAGCGTTTACTCTTGAGGCCAATGAATTGGTAACAATTTCAAGCGATTTTGATCTTTCACGTACACTCACAACGTCGCCAGGTCTTACGGCAAATGAAGGAATGTTAACTACCTGTCCGTTAACCATTATATGGCGGTGTGAAACAAGTTGCCTGGCTCCGGACCTTGTTGGTGCGATGCCCATACGGAAAACCACATTATCAAGGCGAGCTTCGATCAGTTGAAGTAATACCTCACCTGTTACACCTTTTTTACGTGTAGCTCTTAAGAATGTATTGCGGAATTGTTTTTCGAGAATCCCGTAGGTATATTTGGCTTTTTGCTTTTCAGCCAACTGGATACCATATTCAGAAGTTTTTTTCCTCCTTTTGTTCAAACCATGTTGTCCCGGGGGATGATTCTTCTTTTCGAAATTCTTGTCTGCTCCAAATAATGGTTGACCAAACTTTCGAGAAATCCTTGTTTTTGGCCCTGTATATCTTGCCATTTTTATCTATTAATTAAATTGATATATGAATTTGCAACAATAAACCTTAGACCCTTCTGCGTTTCGGCGGACGGCATCCGTTATGTGGTAATGGAGTTACGTCATTAATTTCGGTAACTTCAATTCCCGCAGAGTGAAGTGTACGGATAGCTGATTCTCTTCCTGAACCAGGTCCTTTTACAAATACCTTAACTTTTCTTAAACCAAGGTCGTAGGCTGTTTTTGAACAGTCTTCCGCAGCTGTTTGTGCAGCATAAGGAGTATTCTTTTTTGAACCCCTGAAACCCATCTTACCTGAAGATGACCAGGAGATTACCTGACCGGCATTGTTAGTCAGTGTAACAATAATATTGTTAAATGAAGCACTGATGTAGGCTCTGCCGTAAGGTTCAACCTTAACAACCCTTCTTTTTGTACTTCTGCCTTTAGTCGTTTTTGCCATATCTATTTATTCTTTCTGAATCAGCAACCAAATAATTGATTCAATAATTCTATTAACCTTTAGGTGCTTTCTTTTTATTAGCAACTGTCTTCTTCCGTCCTTTACGTGTACGGGCGTTATTTTTAGTACCCTGCCCACGCAATGGCAAACCAATACGATGACGGATTCCACGGTAGGTTCCGATATCCATCAATCGCTTGATGTTCATCTGGATTTCCGACCTTAACGCTCCTTCAACTTTGTATTCATCGTTTAAAAGCTGCCTGATCGCGGTCTGCTCTTCGTCAGTCCAGTCATTCACTTTTTTATCAGGATCCACTTCAGCTTTGGTTAATATTTCAAAAGCAAGGCTTTTGCCAATACCAAATACATAAGTTAATCCTATGACGCCTCTTTTGTTTTTTGGTAAATCGTTACCAGCAATACGTGCCATAATTTTTTAATTTTATTTATTAACCCTGCCTTTGTTTGAATTTAGGATTCTTTTTGTTGATCACATACAACCGCCCTTTGCGGCGAACAATCTTACAATCTGCTGTTCTTTTCTTAACTGATGCTCTGACTTTCATATCCTTTAATGTTACTTGTATCTGAACGTAATTCTTCCTTTGGATAAATCATAAGGTGACATGGCAATTTTAACACGGTCGCCTGGCAAAATTTTAATATAATGCATACGCATTTTACCTGAGATGTGGGCTGTTATAACATGCCCGTTCTCCAGTTCTACCCTGAACATTGCGTTACCCAACGATTCAATTACGGTACCATCTTGCTCTATAACCGCTTGTTTAGCCATTACACTTTAACTGTTGTTTTCTTAATATTTGTGTCAAATAAAACTTCTTCAATATAATCAAATGTCGATAAAATTTCAGCTTTGCCTTTTCGTACTACAATATCATGCTCGTAATGTGCACTGGGCATTTTGTCTGCAGTTCTAATGGTCCAGCCATCATTGTCCTGCGTCACTTTTTTCACTCCCAGGTTAATCATCGGTTCAATGGCCAATACCATCCCCTCTTTCAACTCTTTTCCCTGACCCCGTTTGCCAAAATTAGGAACTTCGGGTTTTTCGTGCAGGTTCCTTCCCAATCCATGGCCTACCAAATCGCGCACTACCGAATAACCAAAACTTTCAACATACGATTGAACTGCATAACCAATATCGCCGATTCTCTTACCAGCAATAGCAGTTTCAATTGCAAGATAAAGTGACTCTTTCGTTCTCTTCATGAGCAGCAACACTTTATCATCCACTTCTCCAACTGCAAAGGTATATGCTGAATCACCAAAGAAACCATTTTTCTTCACTCCGCAATCAACCGAAACAATGTCTCCATCTTTAAGTTTTCGATCTCCGGGGATACCGTGAACCACTTCATCATTTACCGAAATGCACAGGGAACCGGGAAATCCATTATATCCTTTAAAACCGGGAAGGCCATCATGATCACGGATAAATTCCTCCGCAATACTATCAAGCTTCATGGTTTGTACACCCGGAGCAATGTTTTTTGCTACCTCAGCTAAAGTTTTACCAACAAGTAAAGAACTCTCTTTAATTAACTGTATCTCTTCTTCGTTCTTAATCAGAACCATTGCCGATACTTCCTTTTACATTCCAAAGGCTGAACGCCCCTTGATCCTACCCGACTTTGTTAATCCATCATAGTGACGCATCAACAGATGACTTTCGATTTGTTGCAATGTATCCAAAACAACACCAACCAGAATCAGCAGGGAAGTACCTCCATAAAACTGGGCAAAGCCCTGGCTTACTCCAATTATACTGACAAACGCAGGCATAATAGCTACCAATCCAAGAAACATAGATCCCGGAAGCGTAATTCTCGACATAACTGTGTCGATAAAATCTGCTGTTCTTCTACCTGGTTTAACGCCCGGAATAAACCCTCCATTCTTCTTCATATCCTCTGCCATCTGGTTTGGATTAACCGTAATGGCAGTATAAAAGTATGTAAACAATACAATGAGGACAAAAAATGTAAAGTTATACCAGAATCCGTTGATATTGGTAAAGGTTGCTGCAAATCCGGTTAATGATTCAGATTGTGCATATTGTGCAACCGTTAATGGAAGAAACATAATTGCCTGGGCAAAGATAATAGGCATTACACCTGCAGCATTAACCTTTAAAGGAATATACTGGCGAACCCCACCATATTGCTTGTTCCCAACAATCCGCTTGGCATATTGAACAGGTATTCTTCGAGTACCCTGAACCAGCAGGATAGTCAAAAGAACCACGCCAACCAGTACGATGATCTCAACCATGAAGATTACCAAACCACCACCTTGCTCCTCAAGTCTTGAAAAGAACTCCTGGGCCAGTGAAATAGGAAGGCGTGCGATAATACCAATCATAATGATCAATGATATACCGTTTCCAATTCCTTTGTCAGTGATCTTTTCACCCAACCACATAACGAACATCGATCCTGCTGTTAACATGATAATGGAGGAAATTCCAAACAAGGAAAAGATTGAATGATTTGTTACATTCGGGTCAAAAGGATATATTCCTTCAGGTGGTAATTGGGCAGCTACATTGGCAATGTATGCCGGCGATTGGAAAATAAGAATGATTACCGTTAAATAACGGGTAATCTGGCTTATTTTCTTTCTACCACTTTCACCTTCTTTTTGTAATCTCTGGAAATACGGAATAGCCATACCTAACAACTGCACTACAATAGATGCAGAAATGTAAGGCATAATACCCAACGCAAATATTGAAGCGTTAGAGAAAGCTCCGCCCGAAAACATGTTCAACAAACCCAAAAGTCCGCTGGATCCCTGCTGTTGCAGTGCATCCAACATATGCGGGTCAACACCGGGAAGAACAATAAATGAGCCCATCCGATACAGGAGGATGATGCCAAGTGTATAGGCAATCCTGTTTCTCAGGTCCTCAATCTTGTAAATATTTCTTAAGGTTTCAATAAACTTTTTCATCAAATACTAGATTTTTGTTGCAACGCCCCCTTGAGCTTCAATGGCTTTCAATGCTGTTTCAGAGAATTTGTGTGCGGTAACCTCAATTTTCGTCTTTAACTCTCCGCGGCCCAAAATTTTAATCAGGTCGTTTTTCTGAGCAAGACCATTTTCGATCAGCACTTCAAGGTTAAAAACATCAATTTTTCTTTCCTCTGCAAGTTTTTGCAACGCATCAATATTAATTCCACGATATTCTTTGCGGTTTATATTTTTAAAACCACCTTTTGGAACACGTCTGTACAAAGGCATTTGTCCACCTTCAAAACCGGCTTTTCTTGAATAACCTGATCTTGATTGTGCACCTTTATGACCCCTTGTTGCTGTTCCACCTCTTCCGGAACCCTGTCCACGGCCTATTCTTTTCTTCGACTTAGTCGATCCTTCTGCAGGCTTAAGATTGCTTAAATCCATTTTGTTATCTGTTATAATAGATTATACTTCTTCTACTTCGAGTAAATGTTTTACTTTTTCAACCATCCCTACAACCTGAGGAGTTGCGACTACCTCAATCTGATGGTTCATTCTCCTGATACCAAGAGCCTGCAATGTCCTCTTTTGTCTGACAGGACGTCCAATACCACTCCTGATTTGTTTTATCCTTAATTTCTTCATCGCCGTAACTGATTTAAGTGACTGAATTAACCATTGAAAACTTGTTCCACCTCAATACCTCTCATTTGAGCAATGGTATAAGGGTCACGCATTTTTGTAAGTGCATTAATGGTAGCCTTAACAACACTGTGAGGATTGGATGAACCTTTAGATTTGGCAAGCACATCCTTAATACCTACACTTTCGAAAACGGCACGCATAGCACCACCAGCAATTACACCTGTACCAGGAGCAGCAGGCTTCATAAATACATATGCACCGCTGTACTTGCCATAGGCCTCATGAGGTAATGTTCCGTTCAAAACAGGAACTTTCACCAGGTTTTTCTTGGCATCGTCAATACCTTTAGCAATAGCTGAGGTTACTTCCTTTGCCTTTCCCAAACCATGGCCTACAACACCACTTTCGTTTCCAACAACCACAATGGCTGAAAAGCTAAAGGTACGACCACCTTTGGTGACCTTGGTTACCCTTTGTATACTTACAAGCTTGTCTTTAAATTCGATCTCGCTTGATTTTACTCTTTTTACGTTTACGTTTGCCATGATTCCTTAAAATTTAAGACCTTCTTTTCTAGCTGCTTCTGCCAATGATTTAATCCTACCATGATATAAATAACCATTCCTATCGAATACAACCGTTTCAATGCCGGCATCCTTTGCTTTTTGGGCAATTTCTTTTCCCACATGCATTGCCTGGTCTTTCTTGGTTATTTTCTCCTTTGAAAAATCCTTGCTTGTTGAGGAGGCTGCTAGCAAAGTCTTGCCTCCAAGGTCATCAACGATCTGCACATAAATCTCTTTATTACTTCTGTAAACCGTAAGCCTGGGACGTTCCGGTGTACCTGAAATAATCTTCCTGATCCTTTGTTTGATCCTAAACCTTCTGTACTGTTTTCTATTTTTTATTGCCATTTCACCAATGGGTTTTATACTTTTCCTGGTTATTAATTAACTATTAACTGGCTGCAGCTTTACCGGCTTTACGCTTGATAACCTCACCTTTATAAATCACACCCTTACCTTTGTATGGCTCAGGCTTACGCAGTGAGCGGATTTTTGCCGCTACCTGTCCTACCAATTGCTTATCGACCGAAGTTAAGGTAATGACCGGGTTTTTACCACGCTCAGTCAAAGTTTCAACTTTAATTTCCGCAGGCATCACCATCACAATGTTGTGTGAATAACCAAGCGAAAGCTCAAGTGTTTGTCCTTTAGCAACGGCTTTATAACCAACACCTACCAACTCCTGTACAATAGTATATCCTTCGGTGACACCCTGAACCATGTTTGATACCAATGACCGATACAAACCATGCATAGCCTTGTGGCGTTTCTGCTCAGTTGGTCTTTCGAATTCTATTTTTCCGGCATCATTTTTAATTTTGATATCGGGATCAACTTGCTGTTCCAATGTTCCTTTTGGCCCCTTTACAGTAATCAGATTACTTTCTGAAACTTTAATTTCAACGCCTTTTGGAATACTTATGGGTAATTTTCCTATTCGTGACATTTCAACTTTCTCCTTTTTTTAGCTGATGTAACACAACACTTCGCCACCAACATTTTCTTTTCTTGCTTCTTTATCAGTCATCAATCCATTTGATGTACTGAGAATTGCAATACCTAAACCATTCAATACTCTGGGTAAATCTCTGGCGCCGGTGTATTTTCTCAAACCAGGACTACTTACTCTTTGGAGCGAGGTAATGGCTGAAAGCTTTGATACCGGATGATACTTCAGAGCTATTTTAATATTTTTTGGAAATACGTCATCCTCAAATTTATAATTCAGGATATACCCTTTCTCGAAAAGGATCCTTGTGATCTCTTTTTTCATTTTCGATGAAGGTATTTCTACAATCCGGTGGCCTGCCATGATGGCGTTCCTCAGTCTTGTAATATAATCTGCGATCGGGTCAGTTACCATATCTTTACTGCTCTTTAAATTTTTCTATCAATTAAATATTACCAGCTTGCCTTTTTTATTCCAGGAATTAATCCTGACAAAGCCATTTCCCTGAAATTGATACGGGAAAGTCCAAATTGCCTCATATAACCTTTAGGACGTCCGGATAGCTGACAGCGATTATGAATCCTTACTTTTGATGAATTCTTAGGTAGCTTTTGTAAACCTACAAAATCACCGGCTTCTTTTAGTGCAGCACGCTTTTCAGCATATTTTTCAACGAGTTTTGCCCTTTTGACTTCTCTCGCTTTCATTGACTCTTTAGCCATAGTGCTAGTTTATTTTCTGATTTTTAAATGGAATTCCAAACTCTTTCAGCAGCGCATGTGCTTCTTTATCTGTATTTGCGCTTGTAACAAAGGTGATATCCAAACCACTGATTCTATTTACCTTATCGATATTAATTTCAGGAAAGATAATTTGTTCAGTAACACCCAGTGTATAATTTCCTCGTCCGTCGAAACCTTTATCATTCACACCCCTGAAGTCTCTTACCCTTGGGATGGCAACCGAAATCAGCCTGTCTAAAAATTCATACATCTGATCTCCGCGCAATGTAACCCTAACACCAATCGGCATTCCTTTTCTCAACTTAAAGTTCGAGATGTCTTTCTTTGATTTGGTAGGAACTGCTTTTTGTCCGGCAATGCTTGTCATTTCGTTAATACCAAAATCGATAAGTTTCTTATCAGCTATGGCATCACCCAAACCTTGATTGATAGCAATCTTTTTGAGCATTGGAACCTGCATCGGGCTTGAATAGCCAAATTGTTTCATTAATGAAGGATGTATCTCCTTTTGATACTTCTCCTTTACTCTTGGTACGTAACTCATTATTTAATTACCTCCCCTGACTTTTTTGAATATCGAACCTGCTTACCTGATTTCTCATCCAGTTTATGTCCAACCCTGGTTGCTGTACCTGAGCCATCAACAATCATTAAATTTGAAATATGTACAGGCGCTTCTTTTTTAACTATGCCACCCTGTGGGTTTTCGGCATTGGGCTTCGCATGTTTGGTTACAAGATTGATACCTTCTATAATGACCTTTTGCTTCTTCGCATCAACCACAAGCACCTTACCTTGTTGCCCTTTGGATTCGCCGGCAATGACCATTACAGTGTCGCCCTTTTTTATAAATAATTTTTTATTATTAGTCATGATCAGTTACTCATTTAAATTATAACACTTCAGGTGCTAAAGAAACGATTTTCATATATTGCTTCTCTCTTAGCTCACGAGCCACAGGTCCAAAAATACGGGTACCATACATCTCGTCAGTTGGATTCAGAAGTACTACTGCGTTATCTTCAAAACGGATATATGATCCATCGTTGCGACGTATTTCTTTTTTGGTCCTAACAACCACTGCCTTGGAAACAGTTCCTTTTTTTACATTACCTGAAGGAATTGCACTTTTCACTGTTACAACAATAGTATCACCTATAGTGGCATACCTTTTTCCGGTACCCCCCAGTACATTGATGCAAAGAACTTCTTTTGCACCGCTGTTATCAGCAACTGCCAGTCTGGATTCTTTTTGTATCATGATTATTTAGCTCTTTCAATTATTTCTACTAGTCTCCAACATTTATCCTTGCTAATGGGTCTGGTTTCCATTATGCGAACGGTATCTCCAATGTTACAGTCGTTTGTTTCGTCGTGTGCAGTAAATTTTGTAGCTTTTTTTACAAATTTCCCATACCTGGGATGCTTTACTTTCCGCTCAACCCGAATAACAATGGTCTTATCCATTTTGTCGGAAACGACAACGCCGGTTCTTTCTTTTCTCAGCGATCTTGTTACTTTGCTTTCCATTATGATGATCTCTCTTATTATAATTTACCTTCAAGCTGCCTGTTACGGATTTCGGTGTTCAACCGAGCAATTGTCTTGCGATAATCAGTAATTTTATGCGGGTTCTCGAGTGGGGAAACTGCATGGTTCAACTTAAGTTTAACCAATTGCTTTTCTTCCTCTTCTAACCTTTCAAGCAAATCGTCGTTCGACAATTCTATAATAACACTCTGTTTCATTTTTCAGCGATTAATTTTCTTCTATGTAATCTCTTCTTACAACAAATTTGGTAGTCACGGGGAGTTTCTGAGCAGCAAGGCGCATGGCTTCTTTTGCCACTTCCAAAGAAACACCTTCTGCTTCAAAAAGAATACGTCCCGGACTTACCCTGGCTACAAAATATTCAGGGGCACCTTTACCTTTACCCATACGTACCTCTGCAGGCTTTTTGGTTACAGGTTTGTCTGGAAATATTTTAATCCAAAGCTGACCTTCACGTTTCATATGACGTGTTACTGCCTGACGGGCAGCTTCTATCTGCCTTCCTGTAAGCCAGGCTGCATCCAAACTCTTTATTCCGAAAGTTCCAAAGGCAAGTTGGTTTCCCCTATTGGAATTGCCCTTCATTCTGCCCTTTTGCTGCTTTCTAAATTTAGTTTTCCTTGGCTGTAACATTATGATTGAGTTATTAAATTGTTATTCTTCTTCTTAGTATTTCAAAAATTATCTTCTTGGCTGACGAGCACGTGGAGGTCTGCTTGGTTTACGGCCACCACCACCACCACCAGCTGGTCCTTTTTGTTTCTTGTCGCCCGATGACATCGGTACAATTTCCGGCTTGCCAAAAATCTCACCCTTACAAATCCAAACTTTAATTCCAATACGACCATAGGTTGTATGTGCTTCTATCCTGGCATAATCAATATCAGCCCTCAATGTATGCAGCGGAGTTCTTCCTTCTTTATACATTTCATTCCTTGCCATTTCAGCACCACCCAAACGACCTGAAATTAAAACCTTAATCCCTTCAGCGCCGATTCTCATTGTTGAAGCAATTGATGTTTTAATCGCCCTTCTAAATGAAATCCTGCCTTCAATCTGGCGAGCAATGGTATTGGCAACCAGCACAGCATCAAGCTCAGGCCTTTTAATTTCTGAAATATTTATTTGTATCTCTTTTCCTGTAAGCTTTTTCAACTCTTCCTTCAACTTATCAACTTCCTGACCGCCTTTGCCAATGATGATACCAGGACGTGCAGTAGTTATAGTAATGGTTACGAGTTTAAGCGTACGTTCAATAAAAATCTTTGAAATGCCTGCTTTTGAGAGACGGGCGTTGAGGTACTGTCTGATTTTATCGTCTTCAACCAGTTTGTCCTTAAAATTTTTTCCGCCATACCAGTTCGAATCCCATCCCTTGATGATTCCTAACCTAAGACCTATTGGATTTGTTTTCTGTCCCATTCGGTTGTGAAATATTTGTGATTATGTTTTATCTTAATAATTTAAACTATTCCGCTACTTCTAACACTTCATCTTTCCTGCTGTCTAAAACAACGGTAACATGATTGGAGCGTTTTCTGATCCGGTGGGCACGACCCTGCGGTGCAGGACGTATGCGCTTAAGTTGTCTTGCACTATCAACCATCACTGATTTAATGTACAGGTTACTTTCTTCCATCCTCACGCCTTCATTTTTCTCCTGCCAGTTGGCAATTGCTGAAAGTATCAGTTTATACATCCTGCCGGCAGCTTCTTTAGAAGTGTGTTTCAAAATGCTCAATGCCAGTTCAACATCCTTTCCCCTGATTAAATCAGCAACAAGCCTCATTTTCCTGGGTGAAGTTGGGCAACTATTTAGTTTAGCAAAGTAAAGTGACTTTTTTGCCTCTTTATTTTTTTGCGCTGTTATATGTTTACGTGCTCCCATTTTAAATTCCCTCTAATTTTTACCTTTTCTTAGCTCCGGCATGACCTCTAAACTGACGCGTTGGTGCAAATTCACCAAGCTTGTGGCCTACCATATTTTCGGTTACATAAACCGGAATAAATTTATTACCATTGTGAACTGCAATGGTCAGTCCTACAAAATCAGGTGAGATTACCGATGCCCTCGACCAGGTTTTAATTACGGTCTTTTTCTTTGAAGCCTGGCTATCAACAACTTTTTTCTCAAGCTTATAATGAATAAATGGACCTTTTTTAAGCGAACGACTCATCTTTAATTATTTTCTAATTATTTTTTCCTTCTTTCAATGATATACTTGTTTGAGGCCTTTTTCTTCGACCTGGTCTTATAACCTTTAGCAGGCACACCTGTTCTTGATCTCGGCAATCCACCAGAGGCGCGGCCTTCGCCACCACCCATTGGGTGATCAACCGGGTTCATAACAACTCCCCTTACTCTGGGCCTTCTGCCTAACCACCGTGAACGGCCAGCTTTTCCTGAAGTCTCAAGACTGTGATCCATATTGGAAACAATTCCAATGGTAGCCTTGCACTTTTGCAGGATCATTCTGGTTTCGCCAGATGGAAGCTTCAAGATTGCAAATTTTCCATCCCTGGTCATAAGCTGGGCATAGGAACCGGCGCTTCTTGCCATCTTTCCACCCTGTCCAGGACTAAGCTCGATATTGTGAATCAGTGTACCAAAGGGGATTTCACTAAGGTAAAGTGTATTGCCAACATCAGGTGAAACACCTTTGCCGGAAACAATAGTTTGCCCTACCTGGATTCCTTTTGGAGCAATAATATATCTCTTTTCACCGTCGGCATAAAACACCAGAGCAATGCGAGCACTGCGATTCGGGTCGTATTCTACGGTCTTTACTGTGGCAGGGATATCATCCTTATCACGTTTAAAGTCGATGATTCTATATTTTTGCTTATGACCACCACCCATATATCGCATGGTCATTTTACCTTCATTATTCCTACCACCACTTTTCTTTTGCGACTCAAGCAAGCTCTTCTCCGGTTGGTCGGTAGTTATTTCATCAAACGCACTAATTACTTTAAAGCGTTGACTGGAGGTTGTCGGTTTGAATTTTTTTAAAGCCATTTATCTTAAATATTGCTGTAAAAATCAATTGTTTCACCCTCGGCCAATGTTACGATGGCCTTTTTAAATGATTTTGTTCTTCCGCCGATGGCACCTGTTTTGGTAAACCTGGATTTTGCCTTGCCGGAATACCTTATGGTATTTACTCCGCTAACCTCAACACCATACAATTCTTGAACGGCACTTTTTATCTGAAGTTTGTTGGCTTCTTTGTGCACGATAAAACCGTACCTGTTGAGCTTCTCTCCAAGTTCAGTCATTTTTTCGGTTATGATCGGCTTAATCAAAATATTCATGATACCTTACGTATTTTGGTTTTATTCTGCCTTATTATTATTGAACATTTCTGTGATATCACTCAATGAACTTTCAACAATTAAAATTTGCTGGGCCTTCATGATATCGAAAGTATTAATGCTCTTCGAATTCAGGAATAAAACTTCCTGGATATTTCTAGCCGACAGATAAACATTGCTGTCGTTCGAAGGCATCATTATCATCGTTTTTTTACCTTCAAGCTTAAAGCTTTTCAAAAGATCAACAAAGTTCTTGGTCTTTGGTGAATCGAAAGTAAAATCTTCGAGAACAGTGATTTTGTTTTCTGCTGCTTTGTATGAAAGTGCAGATTTACGGGCCAGGCGCTTAACCTTTTTATTCAACTTAAAGTGATAGTTGCGTGGCCTGGGGCCAAATGTGCGTCCACCACCTCTGAATATTGGATTTTTAATATCCCCTGCACGGGCAGTACCAGTTCCTTTTTGCCTTTTGATCTTCTTGGTACTTCCTTTAATTTCTCCCCGTTCCTTGGATTTATGTGTTCCCTGACGGTTGTTTGCCAAGATCTGCTTAACATCAAGATAGATGGCGTGATCGTTGGGCTCGATGCCAAAAATTGCATCGTCGAGAGAAACGTTACGTCCTGCTTCTTCTCCGTTGGTTTTATAAACTATTAACTCCATCTTTCTACAATTACATATGATCCATTTGGTCCTGGAACCGAACCTTTAACAACAATTAAATTCTTTGAGGCGTCTATTTTGACTACCTGAAGGTTGATCTGCTTTACACGCTTATTTCCCATCTGTCCTGCCATGCGCATACCTTTAAAAACCCTCGATGGCCATGATGAAGCACCAATTGAACCAGGTGCCCTGAGCCTGTTATGCTGACCGTGTGTGGCATCATTAACTCCCCTGAAACCATGACGTTTTACAACACCTTGAAATCCTTTTCCTTTGCTGGTACCAACCACATCAATAAATTCACCCTCTTCAAACTCAGAAACATCAACCACATCACCGAATTTCTTCTGGTGGCCAACTTCAAACCTTGTAAATTCACGTACAACTTTTTTGGGGCTAACATTAGCTTTCGCAAAATGACCTTTCAAAGCACTGGTTGTATGCTTGTCTTTCTTGTCATCATACGATAATTGAATAGCCTCGTAGCCGTCAACCTCCATGGTTCTAACCTGGGTAACCACGCATGGGCCAGCTTCGATTACAGTACAAGGAACATTCTTTCCTTCTTTACTGTAGACACTGGTCATCCCGATTTTTTTACCTATTATTCCAGACATTATTAATAATGTTTAATTTTTTCTATTCTAATACCAATCCAAAAACCAATTATACCTTAATCTCAACTTCTACACCACTGGGTAATTCCAGTTTCATCAGCGCATCAATGGTTTTTGTAGTTGAACTGTAAATATCAAGTAACCTTTTATAGGAAGACAACTCGAATTGCTCCCTGGATTTTTTATTTACAAAGGTTGCCTTGTTTACTGTAAAAATCTTCTTGTTTGTCGGTAGCGGGATCGGACCGCTTACAACAGCGCCTGTGCTTTTTACAGTTTTTACGATCTTTTCGGCTGATTTATCAACCAGGTTATGATCGTACGATTTCAGTTTTATTCTAATCCTCTGACTCACCTTAAATTTATTTAATTATTATTAAACTTCAGTGTTTATACCTTAACAACGTATCCTTTAATCTTATACATTACCTTTTCGAGCAAATCATGTGGAAGTTCAGCATAATGCGAAAATTCCAGGCTGTAGGTTGCTCTTCCGGAAGTAACAGATCTGAGTGCAGTAACATAGCCAAACATTTCAGCCAATGGCACTTTTGCCCTCAGTACCTGGTTACCATATTTTGAAGAAACATCATCAAGATGTCCCCGTCTTTTATTTAAATCACTACTTACATCACCAATGTACTCATCAGGTGTTGAAACTTCAAGCTTCATGATGGGTTCGAGTAATGTAGGTTTTGCTTGTTTGCAAGCATTTCTAAAACCAATTTTTGCTGCAATTTCAAAGGCCATTTGATCGGAATCAACCGGATGTGTTGATCCATCCTTTAAAACTACTTTAAGGTTATTCAATGCAAATCCAGCCAATGCACCATTCATCATTGCCATTTCAAATCCTTTGCGTGTGGCCTGGATATATTCATTGGGGAGGTTTCCACGTTTTACCTCGTCAACAAACTGAAGTCCGGCTTCGCCATTATCAGTTGGCCCGATTTCAAAAACAATATCAGCAAATTTACCTCTGCCTCCGGTTTGCTTTTTATAAATTTCCTGAAACTCTACAGTATTTGTTAGTGCTTCTTTATAGGCCACCTGGGGTTTACCCTGGTTACATTCGATGTCAAATTCGCGCTTAAGCCTGTCGATAAGAATCTCAAGGTGTAGTTCACCCATCCCGCTGATAATAGTTTGACCGGTTTCCTGATCAATCCTTACTTTAAAAGTAGGATCTTCGGCAGCGAGTTTATTAAGTGTTTCAGATAATTTTTCGACATCATCCTGTGTTTTAGGTTCAATTGCAACATTGATTACAGGATCGGGGAAAGTAATGGTTTCAAGAATAATTGGATGATCGATGGCACACAGTGTATCACCTGTTCTGATCTCTTTAAATCCAACTATTGCTCCAATATCTCCCGCTTCGATCACCTCCAGAGGTATTTGCTTATTGGCATGCATCTGCATGATCCTGGCAATTCGTTCCCGCTTACCGGTGTTTGAATTTAGTATATATGAGCCCGCTTTTAAACTTCCTGAATATACCCGGAAAAACGCAATTTTTCCAACATATGAATCAGTTGCAATTTTAAAAGCAAGGGAAGAGAAATGCTCGCTTACAGCAGGTACACGATGCTCGGCTTTATCGTTTTTAGGATTTACTCCATCAATGGCTTCTACCTCAGTAGGTGATGGTAAGTATGCAGTGATGGCATCAAGTAAAGGCTGAACGCCCTTATTCTTAAATGCTGAACCACATAAAACCGGAGTTATCCTTGATTCGAGGGTGGCTTTTCTTACGGCAAAAATGATCTCATCTTCAGAAATCGAAGTAGGATCGGCCATAAACTTTTCCAACAACTCATCACTCTCTTCAGCTACACCTTCAATAAGACTTGTTCTGTATTGCTGAACAGTTTCCTTTATATCTTCAGGGATGTCAATTTCGCTAAACTTTTCTCCAAGTGAGGAGTCATCCCATTTATATGCTTTATTGGTAACCAGGCAAACCACACCACTAAAATCATCTTCTTCCCCAATCGGGATTTGAAGTGGGATTGGATTTGCACCAAGTTTATCTTTAATCTCGCCAATTACTTTAAAATAATCAGCACCCGATCTGTCCATTTTATTAACAAAACTGATACGGGGAACGTTGTACTTATCGGCCTGACGCCAGACAGTTTCTGATTGAGGCTCAACACCACCTACTGCACAAAAAATCGCAATAGCACCATCCAATACACGCAATGATCTTTCCACTTCAACAGTGAAATCTACGTGCCCGGGAGTATCGATAATGTTGATTTTTATAATTTTCGTTTTAAAATCCCAGAAAACAGTAGTAGCAGCCGAGGTAATTGTTATTCCGCGCTCCTGCTCCTGAACCATATAGTCCATGGTAGCAGCGCCGTCGTGTACCTCGCCAATTTTGTAGTTGATGCCCGTATAATATAAGATACGCTCAGTCGTCGTGGTTTTACCCGCGTCGATGTGCGCCATTATTCCAATGTTTCTTATATTTTTTAGTTCCTGTGGCATCTTACTGTTATGCTGTCTACTTGTTTCTGTTAAAAAAGATTAGAACCTGAAGTGCGAGAATGCTTTGTTAGCATCAGCCATTCTGTGCGTATCTTCTTTCTTTTTAAATGCGCCGCCTTCTTCCTTATATCCAGCAACAATTTCTGAGGCCAATTTTCTACCCATGGACTTTTCGTTGCGTTTACGGGCAAAAAGGATCATGTTCTTCATTCCGATCGACTGCTTCCTTTGTGGAGGAATTTCAGTAGGAATCTGGAATGTTGCACCACCAATCCTGCGACTTCTAACCTCAACGGCAGGAGTAACATTAATAAGTGATTTTTTCCAAACTTCCAGCCCATCCTCTTTGGTTCTTTCGGAAACCACATCGATGGCTTCGTAGAAAATCTTGTAAGCGAGGCTTTTCTTACCTTGAAGCATCAGGTTGTTGACAAACTTTGTTACGATTGTCTCGTTGAACCTTGGATCAGGAAGAATAATTCTCTTTTTAGGTTTTGCTTTCCTCATTTTCTATATTGAATTATGCTAGTTATCGATAATTATTTCTGCTTTGGACGCTTAGTTCCATATTTCGAACGGCGTTGTGTGCGGCCTTCAACACCTGATGTATCTAAAGCACCACGAATAATGTGATACCTTACACCTGGCAAATCCTTCACACGGCCTCCGCGGATCATCACGATGGAGTGCTCCTGCAGGTTGTGGCCTTCGCCCGGAATGTATGCGTTAACTTCTTTTTGATTGGTGAGCCTTACCCTGGCAACTTTACGCATTGCTGAATTTGGCTTCTTAGGTGTAGTGGTGTAAACACGTACACAAACACCCCTTCTTTGCGGACAACTGTCCAAAGCAGGAGATTTACTCTTGTCGGTTAACTTCTTGCGTCCTTTGCGTACTAACTGTTGAATCGTCGGCATATTAAGACTTTTGTTAAATTTTTTGCATTTACCCCTGTTTTTGGGGGGTGCAAAAGTACATATTATTTCAAATAAACAATGACTCCGTTGAAAAAAAATTCAACAATAACAGTGCAACACGAACAAAACTCTCGTGTAACTACTGATTATTAACTATTTAAAAAGTGAAATTAAAAGGAAGGTTTTTGCTTTACGCAGAGGTTAAATGACAAACTTTTCAACATCTTCAATTCTTTCTCTTCTGTCATTTAGAAACCTATATTTACCTCGGTTTTTCAGGTTTCCTTCGAATTTCTCTTTACTTATGTTGCAAATTCAAACTCAAATAATTACATCTGATTTATCGAATTTTGCGGGCGCAAAGGTACGACTCTTTTTCAATAAACCAAATTTGATCGAGAAAAAGTTTAAATACTTTAAGAAAAGTTAGGGAATGTAGGAACGTGGGAACGCGTTTTGCGTTTAGTGTTTGGCGTTTCGGGCTTGACAGATAGGGTGAAACTTTTAGCATTAAATTTTATGTCAGAGAGTCGGGATAAAAACCATGAAGGCCTCATCAAGAATAATCTATCTATTACTAAGGTTAGAAAAATTTACTATATTTGTTGGGCAATTTCCCAATCAAAAAAAATGACACCTATTTCACATATCACTCCACAACTATTTAATACAAGTAACTTGTTGAAACCTGTGTGTGTGTGTGTGTGTGTAGAAATAGAAGAGGCAGGAGCCCACCGATAAAATCAATAGTTTTCAATCTGACCTTATCTATTTCACTAACTTAATTTTGACAAAAAATGAAAAAACAACTAACATTTCTAAAAACAGCTTTATTCATCTTCTGTTTTGGCATGATTTGCACAACTTCATTAAACGCCCAAAAATACTCCTACAAACCCCTGGCTCTTGAAGGGGCGCATTGGTGGGTGGGATTAACAAGCACTAATTTTCCACCCTGGGAGCCAACTGACCTTTATCAATATGTAATACGTGGTGATTCGGTCATTGATGATATAAGCTACAAAAAAGTATATTTCCGGGAACTAACTGATCTACCCCCAATCCTGATAGAATACCAACTGTTATCACGCCTTGTACGTGATGACACCATTAACAAAAAAGTTTATGCAATATATCTTGATTACCCAAACTGGGATTGTACGGAAAATGAAGAAATTCTGCTCTACGATTATAATTTAAGTGTAGGTGATACAATGAATACATGCTTAATACATACTGGGCCAGGAATAATTCAAAGTATAGAATATGAATTTATTTATGGTGAAGAAAGACAGATACTTAACGAGTTTAACGGAAAATTTATTGAAGGCATTGGTTCTGAATTTGGTGTATTTGAATGGGGGCTCGGCTCCAAAGAAAATACCACCAGAGAGAAAGGGTGGTGTTATCAACTTGGTGATTACTGCCTCGGCACCGATGAAGAATGCGGCTGCCAATGGGTAGGAATTGAAGAACAAAAAGCTTTGCCCAAAATCAGGGTTTTTCCTAATCCTATTATTAACAATAAAATCACCCTTGTAGCTCAAATTCCAATACCACACAATGTGGAAGTGAAACTATTCGACATTTCGGGCAGCCTGGTACACACACAAACAATTGGAAGCCTAAATACTGCCACTGACGTTTATTTACCTGATCACTTATCTGCAGGAACCTCTCCCCTGCTTCTTTGGGTAGGCAACCATCAGGAGATATTTTTTACGGAATTGTTAATGAGGTAGGTTTTTTCGAAGATTAAAATCATGACTTTTCACATGAAACCCTGTCAGGTTTCAATCCCAAACAGGGTTTTATAATTTTACCAACACCCACCCAACTTCTTAGCTGAAAAACCTACTTTTGCCGATCAAATTTTTGATCAGTGGAGAATATTTTAAAACAACTTAACGAAGCCCAGAAACAAGCGGTTATTAATTACCAGGGCCCATCAATGGTAATTGCCGGTGCCGGTCGGGGAAAACCCGCGTGCTTACTTTTCGCGTGGCTTACCTGTTAAAGCAGGGTATCGATCCTTTCAGTATCATGGCGCTTACTTTTACCAACAAAGCTGCCCGCGAAATGAAGGAACGTATCCTGAACCTGGTGGGATCAACCGATGCCAAAAGCGTTTGGATGGGAACTTTTCACTCAATTTTCGCCAGGGTGCTGCGTGTTGAAGGACACTTTCTGGGTTACCCATCCAATTACACCATTTATGATACAGATGATTCAAAAAGCCTGATCAGATCGATTTTAAAAGAACAGGGCCTCGACCCTAAAGTTTACCAGCCCGGCCATGTACTGGGACGGATATCTTCAGCCAAGACCAACCTGATCTCTCCTGCAGAATACAACGAAAATTTTGAATTAACCAACCAGGATAAGATGACCGCCAAACCCATGTTGGGTACTTTGTACACCTTATATAATAATAGGTGTAAAAAAGCATCGGCTATGGATTTTGACGACCTTCTGTTTAATATGAATGTTTTGTTAAGGGATTTCCCGGATGTACTGCTAAAATACCAAAAAAAGTTCGATTACCTTTTGGTTGATGAGTACCAGGATACCAACTATGCCCAATATTTAATTGTTAAAAAACTGGCAGCCCGGCACGAAAACATCTGTGTGGTTGGCGACGATGCCCAGAGCATTTATGCTTTTCGGGGAGCCAGTATCCAGAATATCCTGAATTTTAAAAACGATTACCCAGATTTTAAAACATATAAACTCGAACAAAATTACAGGTCTTCGCAAAACATTGTAAAAGCAGCCAACAGCATTATTGCCAACAATAAAGATCAAATTTTTAAGGAGATCTGGACCGAAAATGATGAGGGCCCGCTCATTAAACTTTTGCGCGCCACCACCGACACCGAGGAAGGCAACCTCGTGGCTCAGTCTATTTTCGAAACCAAAATGAACAACCAGCTTCCCAATAGCGATTTTGCGATTCTTTACCGTACCAATGCCCAGTCGCGTTCCATGGAGGAAGCTTTGCGGAAATTGAATATTCCTTACCGGATTTATGGCGGCCTTTCATTCTACAAAAGAAAAGAGATCAAAGACATGCTGGCCTATTTCAGGCTGGTGATCAATCCGGCAGATGAGGAAGCCCTGAAAAGGATCATCAACTACCCGGCACGAGGTATTGGATCGACAACCATGGACCGTATTTTTATAGCCGCTGACAAATTGAAAATATCAGCCTGGGATGTTATCGAAAATATCAATAGTCAGGAATTAAATATCAACCAGGGCATAAAATCACGGATTGGCAACTTCGCTAATATGATGAAGGCCTTTATGATTCAGCGGACGAAACGCAATGCCTTCGACCTGGCCAACGATATTGCGAAGGCTTCGGGAATTATGAAGGATCTCTATGAAGACAAAACCCCCGAAGGAATAAGCAGGTTCGAAAATATTGAAGAGTTGATAAACGGCATCAAGGATTTTACAGAAACAGAACCTGAAATTCAAACTGAAGAAGCTTCCTCTATTCGAACACTGGATATGTATCTTCAGGATATTTCGTTGCTTACCGATGCGGACAAAGATGACCCGGACGATACCAACAAGGTTACAATGATGACCATTCACTCTGCGAAAGGACTGGAGTTTCCCTACGTTTTTGTAGTTGGATTGGAGGAAAACCTGTTTCCGTCGATCATGTCACTTAATTCACGGACTGACCTTGAAGAGGAACGCAGGCTGTTTTATGTGGCTTTAACCCGTGCCGAAAAAGCGGCAACCCTCTCATATGCTGAAAATCGTTACCGATGGGGAAATCTCACTACCTGTGAACCCAGCCGGTTTATCGAAGAGATTGATGACAAGTACATCGATATCCCGCGAAAAATATTTAATCACCCAAGCGATTTCAGCAAATTTCGTGTCGATGAATCTGGTTCGGTATCGAAACCAACTTTCAATAAAGACAAATTAAAGAAAATTGCTGATTCAAGAAATAAGCAAACCGAAACATCCACTCCGTTTGAATCATCACCTACCGATGACATAAAAGCAGGAGTGCAGGTTGAACACCAGCGTTTTGGAAAAGGAAAGGTACTTAATGTTGAAGGGAACGGATCGAGCAAGAAAGCTACTGTATTCTTTCCGGCTGTTGGGCAAAAACAATTGTTGTTGAAGTTTGCCCGCTTAAAGGTAGTTGGGTAAAAACATTACTTCAACAAGGCTTCAAACCTGATTATTTCATTATCTCGTCAAGCAAATCTTTAAAGGAATTTAAATTATCCACCATTGAATTGGATGAAATGGTTGCACCTGAAATTGCATCTACATTCGACCCAACAGTTAAACTGCCAGGAGTTTTATCCTGGAACTGCTTCAACCATGACCTTGCCGTAATTTCTCCACCATAATCTGAACGGTATTTGTAAACGCGTACCAATTTTATTTCTCCCTCTTTGCCGAACCAAACCCAATAGTCAAAATATTCGTAACGCCCCAAAGCGGAGGTCAGACAAATCAGTCCCTGATCAATACCATCTACATACAAGAAATAAAGGGTTCGATTTTCAAAATTTGATATTTCAAAATCTGTAGTATCAAATTCCTTTAATTCTACTGTACCTTCAAGGCCGTACTTGTTTAATTCTTTTACAATTTTCTTTTTTAGCTTTGGTGGGATTTCCTCAGTCGCAAACGAACTAAAAAAAAATCCTACCATTAAAATTGCCAGAAATAATTGCTTCATTAGTCGAATTTTTTAAGTAGTTTTTAAATTTGTGAAAATTGAAATTAGTGTACATTTAAAAGACATTCCTTGTCAATTATGGTCATCGGTCGTCATTATGACAGCGAAGCAGAATGATGAATTAATGACGGCGAAGCCAAATGACACAATTGAACCCACTTACACATTAGTATTTTTTCAGTACAAGCTAATTAATTCCATTATTCAGTAAATTCTAGAACCAAACCCCAATACCTATATTCAATTGGCTTTGGTATGAATCACTACCACCGGGCTTTCTCATCTGGTAGTCGGCTTTTACAACTGCACCTGCAACAGGTTTCCAACCTAAGCCAACTACGATTTCCGAAACTTTATTTGCTTCATTGGCTGTAAGCCCTCCAGCCATTTCCATTTGAGTATTATAGTTTTCGTAACGAACAAAAGGAGTTAACTCCGAACTTATGGCCGTTAAAGATGAGAATACATTGTAAGCAACTTCCAGGTAATAACCACCCAATGCACTACCAAGGTCTTTATTAGTGAAAGTATTGTAAGCTTCGGTATTTTTTTGTTTCGAATAATACATCTGGCCTCTCAGGGCAATGCCTTTCCATTGATACCTGGCATCAAAGCCAAACATGTTAATGTTTACAACGGAGGAATCGGCGGCACCGATGGCAGGAGCATCATCATAGCTTACCTTATTATACAAAGTAGATTGTGTTTTTCCGGAATAAAACGATCCACCAATTATTAACCCTCTAACACCAAAATAATCGAGCCGGCCTGTAAAGTTCGCCGAACCGATAATTGATTTCATACCCTTTTGCCGTCCTTTACGAAACCCGTTTTGTCCATCAAGTTTTCCACCTTCATCGTAGCTTTTCAAACCATTTACAATGTAAAGCTGGTACCTGAGATTTGCATTTGGTATTCGCCCTGTAGCACCAAAACCGATTTCCCGCCAGGTCGTAGGTGATATTCTGTAGTCAAGCGAGGGGCGCTCCACACCATTGTAAGACGGTGGCTCATGATACTGGTTTATAATCCCCATCGGAATTAGCAAGAGACCTCCCCTCAAATTTAACCAGTCTTTTGCTTTATAATTTAGAAAAGCCTGCTCAACAAAAACTTCGCTAACATGCTCAATTTCAATCTCTGTAATGAATTGAACCCTGGGAGAAAATTTATATCCAAACAACAACACCAGCCGGTGAACATCAAGCTTTCCGTTGATCTTAGAGCCCTTTTCGATGGGTTGGTTATAATCAATTTGGGCATAACCACCGATGGTAAGTTTCCTGTCATTTTCCATCATGTTATCAGCTGAGTTTTGCAAGTTCGGATTTGGATTTTCAACATCCTGTGCTACTAAAAATAGATGTGAAATTACAAGCATTAGAATAATTCCTGTTTTCTTCATAAATTTTGATTTTTAATTTTCGGCTGCAAAACTAATGCTTATTTAGGTATTTGATTACCTTTTATCTAATTTAGAAAAGAAATCCCAAATAGTTTTAACCAGTTGGAAATGTGATTTTAGCACGCACTATCGACCAAAATTATTTAGAATGGAACCGGAAGCAAAAAAAACGTCAGGTTATTTTTAATCAAACCGAAGTACTATAACTAATTTCTAAAGCATCATTACCATACAAATACTTAATTTAATCTTGACGATTTTATAGTCACGAATCCTGAAAATTCGGCTTACTTTTGTCCATTGAATAAATAATACGATGTGGTATCATGCCAAACACAATATTTAATCTCCTTAATTCTAAGCTGGATTCATTAGCAACTTCAGCGCCGGGGAGCCTGCCCTTACGTCAGGGGCTCAGCCTCTATCAAAACGGACAATGCAAAAAACTCAACGAGACAGAAAAGCATTTCGAATTCATAGTAGATGATAAACATGGTGATTTTATAGTTGCTATTGATTTTGAGGAAAAGGTAAAATCAAATTGTACCTGCAAAAGTCACCAGCTATGCCGCCATCAAATTGCCTCTTATTTACAACTCAGGGAAATGCAAAGCAATAACATGCCCTCCAGCCCTGGAGTTGGTATTAAATATTCGCGCGAAGGGATGATCAAACGTGTAATCGAAGAACGGCTTAGTAAAGCGAAAAAAGCCAATTATTCGATTGAATTTGCCGATAACACTTTTGGTGAGCACCTTCTGACCAATGAGGAAGGCAAACAATACCATATCTCTTTTCGCGACCTAAACAGAAAACACGGTTATTGTTCATGCCCCGACTACCGCACCAATAAACTTGGCACCTGCAAACACCTGATCTTTGCTTTCGAGAAAATTTCAAATGAGAAAGACTTTCTGCCAGAAAACCTGCCGGAATATCCCTTTGTCGAAGTTTTTCTGAATCCTTTCAGAGAAAACAAGATCAGCTGGTTTTATCCTGAGAAACCTACAGGTGAAGTAGCCGAGCTTATTTACCGGTATTTTGGCAATAAAAATTTTATCGAAGATGAGGCAGCTGAAAATTTTATTGGGTTTATTAACAATGCCATCAAATACAAACAAATTCTTATCCGGCCTGAAGTGCCTGAAAAAATTGGCAGAATATCCGAAACCATGTCCCTTTCCCGCCTGAAAACACAATCCAAGGTTTCGTTCACAGATTTACACTCAGACCTGTTGCCTTTTCAAAAAAAAGGTATCCAATTTTCAGTTTTCAAAAGGGGTGCAATCATTGCTGATGAAATGGGGCTTGGCAAAAGCATCCAGGCCATTGGTGCTGCATTGGTGAAAAAACAATTGTTAGGCTTTCTAAATACTATGGTTATATGTCCGGTTTCGCTGATGGACCAATGGATTGATGAAATTAAAAAATTCACAAATGAACAGGTGTTGAACCTGGATGATTTATATGGTAAGAGCAAACAATTGATTCCCCAAGACAGGCCATTTTTTATTATTGCCAGCTACGAAAACCTAATCAGTAATTATGAAGTAATCCGGAAAGTTCCACCTGATTTTCTTGTACTTGATGAAGCCCAACGCATCGTAAACTACGAAAGCCTGACCTTTTCTATCCTAAAGTCAATTCGCCGAAAACATGTATTAGCACTTACAGGATCCATCGCAGAAACAAAGCTCATCGATTTATACAGCCTTATGTTATTGGTTGAACCAGACCTTGTAACGCCACTGTGGGAATTTTCTTATCAACACTGTTATTTCGATGAAGACAGGTCAAACAAAATCACTGGATTTTATGACCTCAGCAAGTTGAACGAAAAACTGGATACTGTTCTGATCAAAAGACAAAAGCATGAAGTAATCGATGAACTACCCAGCTTAAGCCAGTTTAATATTCCGGTAAAAATGCATCCCGAACAACAAAAGCTACACCAGGTTTTTGCTGAAGAGACACTAGGCCTGGTGAGTAAAAAAATCACCAATCTTTATGATGCACAAAAACTTCAGGGAATTTTTAGAAATATGCGAATGGTAAGCAATTCCACATATCTAATTGATAACACCACCAACTTCTCACCAAAACTCGATGAGTTGGATCATATGCTTCATGGTAAAATCGATATACTGAACAGCAAACGAAAGGTTGTAATATTTACAGAATGGAAACGAATGTTGAACATGATTGCAAAAATGCTTGAAAGTAAAGGGGTGCAATTTATTGAAATAACATTTGATACGACCGAAAAAAACAGGCAACAACTTTTGAAAAGGTTTAACGAGGATGACCAATGCAAAATTATTCTAACATGCGATAATGCTTCCAAAAATCTGGATCTCAATAATGTCGATACAATCATTAATTTCGACACCCCACTCAGCATTTCCCAAAAAAAACTACGCCTGGGTGTCATCGATCCTATTCAGCAAAGATCTGCAAATCTTACCATCATTAATTTGATGGCCGAAAATTCAATCGAATCCTGGGCTTTGCATGGAATGGAAAATCAGCTGAATCAAATCAACCATTTAATTTCTGGCGATGATTCTGGTGGGGATATGGAATTAACTTCTGAAATTAAAAAAATCCTGGTTACAGGATTAAATAAATTACTCATAAATTCTGATTCTGAAGATCTGAAGAAGATGCCCAGCGGATTGATAAAAAAGAAAACCGGGCAAATGGAGATTGACTTTTCGGAGGAAGAATTAGAATCCAAATTGGAAACTATTGAAGAGGGTAAAACTACTGTTTCTTCAGATCAACAGAAAGATACTCGGCCCAGTCCTAAAAAAACAGTCGACAAGAAGGAACTGAGAAAGGCATTAAAAAGCGGGGTTGATTTCCTGTCACAATTGGTAAAAGTCAGTACGGGCGAATCAATTGAGCTTAAGGGTAAAGATATCGATCTGGATATGGACTCAGGCGAAATTGTCATTAAATTCAAAATTTCTGATAGGACAAAATCCAATTAATATTCACTTCAATTTTCTAAATATAGTTATTGGTGTGCCAATTTTTTTTTGTTTTTCAGATAAAGCATAATACAATGTTTCTGGGGCATTAAAGCGATTCGAAATTGGAAATATAATATTATGTTTTCAATTTTCTAATCACCAATAGAACCCAGGCTTTAACAACTGAATTTATACCCTCTCTAAATTATTGAAAATTACGCGTGAAAGCTTGGAAATAAATGGCAACTTCATAAATTTGCACCCCTTATTGTTAACAACTTAACACTTATAAATAAATAAAAAGCTATGGCAAAAAGAACCATCGTAGCAATGCCCGGTGACGGCATTGGAAAAGTTGTACTGGACGAAGCGATCAGAGTACTTGAGGCTGCCGGATTTGAAGCCGATTATGTAAACGGCGACATTGGTTGGGAGTTTTGGTGCAACGAAGGCAATCCACTACCCGAAAGGACAACCGACCTTATAAAGAAACATAAAATCGGGCTATTTGGGGCCATCACCTCAAAACCTAAAGATGCTGCATTCGAAGAATTATCTCCGGCATTGAAAGAAAAGGGCCTTGTTTATTCAAGCCCAATTGTTGGTTTGCGCCAGCATTTTGGTTTGGACATTTGTTTACGTCCATGCAGGACATACAAAGGCAATCCCCTCAACTTTATCCGTCGTGGAGCCGGAAATACCATCGAAGAACCGCAGGTGGATGTGCCTATTTTCAGACAAAATACCGAAGGCCTTTATGGCGGTGTAGAATGGAGCAATCCTCCAAAGCAGGTTTACGATGCATTGATGACTCATCCGAAGTTTGAAAAGAATTTTGGACACCAGCCTGTCGAAGAAATTTCAGTATCGACCCGTATTTTCACAAAAAAACATACTGAGCGCATTTTACGTGCAGCTTTTGATTATGCCCGGAAATATGGTTACAAATCGGTAACAGTTTGTGAAAAGCCAAACGTGATCCGCGAAACATCAGGTATGATGTACAAAATGGCCCAGGAACTACAAAAGGCCGACTATCCTGAAATTCAACTGTGGAATACTAACATCGATGCACAGATGATGTGGCTGACAAAAAATCCTGAAACCTACGGAGTAATCGTTGCTGGGAATATGTTTGGTGATATTGTTTCTGATGGATTTGCCGGATTGATCGGTGGACTTGGATTTGCCTGTTCAGCTCAATTTAATCCTGATTCAGGCATTGGAGTTTTTGAACCCACACACGGTTCAGCACCAAAATATGCCGATTATCCTGTTTCCATCGTCAACCCAATTGCTATGGTTGAATCGGCTTGTATGATGCTTGATTTCATCAATGAAAATGAGATTGCAGCAAAAATCCGTAAAGCTGTTGCCGAGGTAATCGAAGAAGGTGAAGTTCGCACCTACGATATGATGAAGATGACCGGACGTGCAGATGTTGTTGAAAAAGGTGCAGCTTCCACACAGCAAATGGCAGATGCAATAATTGCAAAGTTGTAGGTCCATTAATAAAAATTGATTAGCCCGCTGATTGAGCAGATGTTCGCTGAAATATTCTGCGTAAATCTGCGCGATCTGCGGGAAACAAAATTTAAATTACTTTTTATCATGAAAAAAGAAGCAATAAAACTCTGGCCTGAGTTGGAGTGGATCAAGGATAAAGACCTCCGCGAGAAAACAACTAAAACCTGGCAACTGGCCCTCGAAAGAAGTGTACTGACGCCAGACGATTTGAAAAAAATTCCGTTTACCCTTTTATGTGGGCCTGACCTGAAAGTGACTTTTATGGATCACAAACGTTCAGTAGTGCACATTGCAAGGGATGCCGGAAATACCATCAATGGAATGTACAAAGGTGAACTGACCTGCAACATGGACGTTGTTATTGCCGGTGCAATACTTGCCGATGTTGGCAAATTAATTGAATATGTTTTAGATGAAAATGGAAAAGCCATCCAGGGAGTCTACGGGAAATACCTGCGCCATCCTTTTTCCGGCGTTTCCCTGGCCGAGGAATGTGGCGTACCTGCTGAGGTTTGCCATATTATAGCAACCCATGCCGGCGAAGGAAATATGGTAAAGCGTACCACCGAGGCTTACGTGGTGCATCATGCTGATTTTATGACTTTCCTGCCTTTTAAGGAGAGATTAACTGTGTAAACATAGTGAGACCACCAGGGCTTTGAAAACCCTGGTGGTCTTAATTTCAGATCCTCGATAAATATTCAAGGACAAACTACCAAACAGTTTGACGAATTATTGTTTAATCCACTTTCCAACGGATGTTGATCCATCGCCCATTTCTGCTACCCAAAAATAAAAACCTGCCTGCAGGCTTAAAACATTAATTGTCTTTCCCGGAAAAATTTCATCAAGCACTTGCCTTCCACAACTGTCATACATCGAAAACCGGGTAATTGCTTCCGGTGTTGAAAAGTTGATCTGGCTGTTTCCCGGGTTTGGGTAAACAGATACATGTTCTACCTGGGGTGTATTTTCTTCAAGCCCGGTAACAATCCCCGCATCATCCACCTTAATAAAAAACAGGTCGCGTTGCTCTGTTTGGCTGTTGTGCCAGTCGTATATTTGCCCGGCCATCAGGCAACCGCCATCCTGTAGGGCCAACACCTGTATCATTACAGCATTTCCACCAGTTTCGTACAGTTCATCCCAGTAGGTAGTTCCATCCAGGTCAAATTTTTGGAGCGCGAATTTGGTGTCCTCATTAACAAATGGAAAACCGGTACTATTATTTGTGCCACCGAGGAAAAATGTTGAAAAATCTACCGAACTGACTGCAATCTTCTGAGCCGGAATATCTCGATCCTCAGGAAAAACAATCTGCTCAAAGTCTGAATATTCGGCATTTGCATTAAAAACCACCCTTGAAATATCAGTTTTGTGCGGAAAAGCAGGAGAAGGATACAAACCAGTCCGTATATACAATGAATCCGAAATTTTCAAAGGTTGTCCATACGGAAAGAATGCATCATAGAGTGTTGGTTCATAAACTGCAACTTGGCTGAAGGACAAATCATACTTGTAAATAGACCCAAACTCACCAACAATATATGATTGGTCTTGCTCCAAAAAAACAATATCAGGGCTAAACATCAAATGACTTGTATGATGTAGGTCTATCAAATTACCTTCTGGGGCAACTTCCATAAAAACCAATTCAGGATTTTGAGAACTTACAGGATATTCTCCAACAAAAACCAAATTACCAGAATTATTGTAACAATCACTAAATAATACTTCCTGTTCGTTTTCAATACCATAAAAACGGGTTTTTATGATATTCAAATCCAGGTCAAGCCATATCAAACAAAGTTGGGTATCCTGACTGATCGTGTCAAGGGCGTTTCCACGAACAAATATTTGATCATTAACTGAAATAATACTTTCTGCCAAAATCCTTATTCCACCATCCTCATGATTTATTAGAGAGGAGTTGATTTCCTGTAAATTACTATTTGTTAAAATTAACGTACTCTCCAGGTTTTGTAATGCCTCAAGATAACTATAAGCAGATGATCCCGAAAATTTTAAATACAAGAAGTTACCATTATCTAGTTCTACTACATCACGGATTGATTCATCGGTATGCAGGGAATCAATAATAGTAATGTTTTCCTGTGACATGGATACAGAAGCACTAGTTAGTAATAATGCAATTATTAATATCACTTGCCTCATCGTATAAATCAAATTTGATGAACTGTTTTTAAAAAAATTGAAAAACACCACATTATATTTTACATGTTTCATCTAAGTTGTTCCACCCCCAACCAATTCTCTATGAAGCCTATAAAATTCGACAACATGGTAGGCCCGGTAATTTCCATCAGACATACAATAGATATA